>Ga0335073_10000236_pt1 | contig 69346 bp, 53 predicted proteins | sample Lox_Sample_22_FD_207093 | JGI IMG/M metagenome (GOLD analysis project Ga0335073, IMG submission 207093) | Soil microbial communities from Loxahatchee National Wildlife Refuge, Florida, United States - Lox_Sample_2.2 | ecosystem: Environmental > Terrestrial > Soil > Wetlands | place: USA... | reverse complement strand
ACATTGACGGAGGTTCGGCGACGAGTTCTGGAGCAGACGAGCGCGTTTCGCGCGGAGGATGTGATTCCAGTACCGTGCCACCCGGATGCCCTGGCGATGGCTTACGCGCTGAAGGTTGATGGCAAGGTGGTACCGCTCACTGGGATGATCGATCCGCAGGTGCTGATCGAGGGAGCGCGCAATACGATTGTTTACGAGGCGGAAGCGAGCGTGCGCGACTGCCTCTTCAAGTTATTTTCGACGAACCACTCTCCCGAGTCGGGAGCGGCTTCGCTCCGCGACTTGCTTTGCTGCCTGCCTCGGATCGACGCGCCCTTGAGTCTCAGTTATCGAAATATCTTTCGAGTGCTGATTGTGCAGTTTCTGGATGCGCATGCGTTTGACGTGCGGTCGGTGAAGAAGACCTGCATTCATATCGTGCATCCGGATGGGCGGCTGATTCCGTTTGATACTTACAATCTGTTTTATCGGGACGATCTCGAACGGACACGATTGATGCCGCTGCGAGCTGCGGCGCAAGCTGTCCGCGCCTAGCGGATTTCAAGAGACAAATGGCAGAAGAGGCGGGGCGGCCGCGAGTTCCTGTACTTTGGGGCAGGTTTCGGGGACTGGACGAATTTGCACGGATGGGTGATTGCGGCGGCTTCGCGGCGAAGCCTAGAGTGGCTTGAATTTGCACGGCTTGCGGTTGCGGCCGAGTTTTTACCTACCGGGCAAATCAAACCTCTCAAACGAAGGAGACGCCATGTGGAACAAGCAGCCAGAAGTTGAAACGCCTAGTCTGCGGCCTGCGCCGGTGCAGCCGAGCGGTCTGGGGTCGAATCCGTCGATGACGCCAGCGGCAGCGCGGCCGATTATGATGCCGACGGCGCGCAATTTGTCGTGCCTGGGAGCGGGGATCGTGATCAAGGGGACGGTAAGCGGGACAGAAGATTTGCAGATCGATGGGAAAGTGGACGGGCCGATCTCGTTACAGGGCCAGAAGCTGACGATCGGGCAGACGGGGAAGGTGAGTTCGGAGATTTCGGCGCGCGACGTGATCGTGCATGGGGACGTGACGGGGAATCTGAACGCGCAGGACCGAGTGGAGATCAGGAAGGATGCTTCGGTGATCGGCGACATCAAGGCGACGCGGATCAGCATCGAGGATGGCGCGTTTTGCAAGGGGCGGATTGAGATCGATCGCGGGCGGACGAGTGCGATGGCGGTGAGCGAGCCGGAGCACGTGGATGTGACGGCGCTGGCGGGCGTCAGCGCGAATTAAGAGTTCGCGGACGGTTGCAAGTTGAAACGTGAGTGACGACGGTTTTCGCGCGAGCTGACGTGTGCGTGGAACCCGCGGGAAAAACCGTCGGGGAGAATGGCGCTCCCGGGAAAAACGGAAGGGCGCAGCTATGTGCGGGCGATTTTGGATTTCAGGATGTCTCGGAGGCTGTCGACGTCCGCGGAATTCTGGAAGAAGCGCTTGGGGATGACGATAAAGCTGCGCGGGCTGGGATAAAGCAAAAAGGATGTTTTGCCGTCGCGCCATTTCACGATCTGGTTCCACTTGATTTCGCTGCGGGCGCCGGGGGTTTCGCGGCTGTAGCCATTAGGATTGAAATCGCAGCGGACGAGGCCTTGCAAGGCGGGATTCTTCAGATTGCGCGCACAGCGAAAGTAAATCATCAGCGGGTAATACAAGATCCAAAACGCACCGACGATCACGAGGGCGATTTCGTCGCGCGTGCTGCCGATAGCCTTGATCCGCATAAAGACGCCCGCCGTAGCGACGAAGAGCATGGCGATGCCGAGAGCGGCAAAGATCATCACGGTGGTCCGAGCATGGAGCATGCTGCCGCTCCAGAGGTCGCCCAGAGTGAATTCACCCTCCGCATGAATGGCCACGCGAATATCTCCTAAATTCTGCGAAAGAAATGAGGCAGGGAATCATAGCACGCGATATGGGGCAGGATTGCCTTTAGGGTTCGCCGGGAGCGCGGCGCGCGTCCAGCGAGAGCGAGCCGGCGCCCATTGCGATCAGGAAGAGGAGCGAGCAGAGCATGGCGAAATCCGTGCGGGCGTCGCTGACCATGAACCAGAAGCCCTGATTGGGGCGCGAAAGCTCCGGGATTTTCGTAGTCGTGATCGCCGTAAGGATAACGACCAGAAGCGGCACGGCAGCCGCCTTTGTCCACAGGCCGACGAGAACGAGCAGGCCGCAGACGATTTCGAACACGCCCACAAAATGCGCCGTAAAACCCGGGTGCGGAAAGCCGATCCGGGTGAAGCGGTTGACGCCCATCGCGGGGTCAGTGAATTTCAAAATACCCTGCGTGAAAAAGATCAGGCCGACGGCGAGGCGAATGAGCGCGATGCTTGCGTTGCCTTTTGCGGGGCGAAAGAAGAAGCGAGCGAGAGAAGACATGGCAGCTCCTTTGGAAGCGCGAATGGGCGCATTGTACTCTGCAGCGCATGAAGCCGCTCAGAAATGATCGGGCATCGAGGATGAGCGAGGAAGAACTGATGCGAGGAGCGGTCTCTTGGCGCGGTTTGCTTACCTTTACACAGCAGCGGGCATTCGCTAAGTTACGTACAGGAAGCGGCGACGTCGGTGAGCGATGCCGCGCGGGAAGCACGCAAGGCGATGGAATCGTTTAGCACACAGGACTTGTTGACGCTGGTGCTGAAGGTGGGGTGGTCAGCATCGCTGGCAGCGCTGCTGGTGCGGTTTGCGTCGTTCCGGAAGCTGGTCTTTACCGAGACGCGTGATTCGGATCAGAAGGTGATGCTGCTGCTTTTCATGACGCCGCCGCTGGCGATCGGCGTGATGATGCGAATTCTTTTCGGCTACGCGTATTTCGATCTGATGCTCGAGGGATCGTTTCTGATGGGGTTGCTCGGCGGGCGCGTGGTGGGGCTGCTGGGCGGGTCGCTGATCGCACTGAGCGCGTTTGGCCATCATGAATGGCTGTCCGCGCCGATGGCCGCGCTCGTGGGGTTGCTCGCGGGGTTTATTCGCGAGGCGATCCCGGACAAAGAGGATATCTGGCATTTTGGGCCGTTTCTTTTTCTGGGGATACCGCGATGGATTTCACGGCTGATCCGGCGCGGAGAAGGGAACCGCGCGATGCTGCCGCTCTTTGCCTGTGCGGCATGCGAGGCCGGGCGGCTGGCGCTGGCAAGCGCAGTGCCGGCGCGCTGGCTCTATTCGCTTCACCCGACGAACATCGGGTATTGGATACTGGATATTTTGTCGTCTGTGATGTGCGTGGCGATGGCAATCAAGATCTGGAACAACACGCGCATCGAGATGAACCTGGAGCAGAATCAGCAGCTGCTGCTCAAAGCGCGCATGGACGCGCTGACCAGCCAGATCAATCCGCACTTTTTATTCAACACGCTGAACACGGTCTCTTCGCTGATCCGGTTCGATCCGGACATGGCGCGCGGCGTGGTGCTGAAGCTTTCGAATATCCTGAGGCGGCTGCTGCGGAAGCATGAGACGTTTGTGCCGCTGCGCGAGGAGCTGGATTTTATCGACGATTACCTCGATATCGAAGTGATCCGCTTCGGGCGCGACAAGCTGCAAATTTTCAAGGAGATCGATCCGGAGGCGCTGGATGCGTTTGTGCCAAGCATGCTGCTGCAGCCGATGATCGAGAACGCGATCAAACACGGCCTGGCGCCGAGGCTGGAAGGCGGCGAGATCCGCATTCGCACGCAACGGCGGGGCGGACGGCTCTATCTGGAAATCGACGACAACGGGATCGGCATTCCACCGGAGCGGCTGCGCGAGGTTTATGGCGGCGGGATCGGGATCAGCAATGTGTTTGAGCGGCTGCGGCTGCTTTATGGTGATCAGTTCAAGATGGATATTCGCAGCCGCGAGGGCGAAGGCACGCAGATTTGCATCGAAATTCCGGAGCTGACGGGCGTGGAATCCGCCGCGAGCTGAGCTTGCTCGACGGACGCCGCAAGCTCGAGTGCCATCGCGCAGGAGGGTCCACACATGCGCTGCTCTGTAAAATGAAATGAGTGCAATGGCCGAATTCGAGACGACTACGGACTCCACCGGTTCGCGCCAATCGCGCAACGTGCTGCTGAATTCGTTTCGCTGCAGCATCGTGTTGAAGGGGCTTTTTGCAATGTTTGAATCCATCACCGGCGCGACTCTATTTTTTGTGCCGGGAAGGCTGCTGAACGGGATTGCGCTGCGTGTGGGCACGCTGGACCTGAGCCGCAACCGGCACGACTGGGTCAACATGCACTTGCGCCACATGGCGGCCGGGGTCACGGGGACGGGAAGGCATTTTGCGGCCGCGTATTTGCTTTCGCACGGTCTGGTGAAAGTGGTACTCGTGATCGAATTGCTGCGGAACCGGCTGTGGGCCTATCCGCTGATGATCGCGGTGCTGGGCGCGTTTGTGGCATACCAGAGCTATCGATTCGCGTTGACGCACTCGATCGCCATGGCCGCGCTCACGGTGTTTGATCTGGCGGTGATTACGCTGACGGCGCTGGAATACAGGGAACAGCTGGAGCTGAGGAAAACCTCCAACTGAGGCAACCTCTCAGAAACCGGGGGGAAAAGATTCGGGGCTTCCGGAAAATTTGCGGAAGCCCCGAATCGCGTGAAGAAACGTTTGCGGCGATTACTGGCCTGCGCCGGCGGCCTCGCCGGGCAGTCCGAAGCAGTAAAACTCGCCGTCGTAGGTTCCCAGATAGACTTTGCCGTTAGCGACGGTGATGCCGGAGAAATGGCTGAAGGAACTGATTGTGTCGCCGCTCGACCATAGTTCTTTGCCGTTCATGGCGTCGAGAACATAGATGGTGGCATGGCCGGATTTCGCCGCGCGGATGGTGGAATCGAAGTTGAGGCCGATGTCCGGCCATGCTTGTTGAGTGTTTTCACCGCTGCCATAGGCGAAGATCATGCCGTTGGCAATGATGGGCGGTTCGCCGCGGTGCATGTCGCGAGAAATCCAGACCGGTTGCAGCGACAAGTTGCCGCCATCATCGACCAGCTTGAATGCCGCTTCGCCGCCTTCCTTGGCCGCGGGGGTATTGGTGATGGGGAACTTGAAGTCGGGATTCGGCGGACCCCAGAAGGGAACGAGAATCCAGCGAGTGCCGGTCGAGTCTTCCCAACTGGAGAGCGCGCCCCAGCTGCCGGAGTTCTGGAAATCGGCGCCAGCGTTGCAGAAGAGCGGCGTCTTGTAGAGCGGCGTGTGATGATCGTCGCCGCCCGGATTAAGCGGGTCCAGCAGGAAAACACGGCACTCTTTGCCTGACGAAGCCATCAACTCGCGGCCTTTGTAAGTGAATATTGTGGGCGTGTTGTTGGGGTCGAGGTCGCGGTGCCAGAGCCAGTTCCAATTATTGGGCGTAAACCAGTTCCAGGCCTTCCAGACGCCATCTTCCATGCGGAAACCGACCATGCTGTCCGCGATGATGAGGTCATCTGGATTGCTCGTATTCACGTTGCCGTCGCCAGTGGTGGTCCAAACGGTCCCTTGCGAGTCGATCGCGGGACCGCGGCGTCCCCAGAGGCCGCCGCTGCGGCCAAATCCGGAGCTGCCCACCGGCTGCGCGTTCGGTTCCTTAATGTTGAAGGAAACGATGCCGGTATTCGAACTGTAGTTGGCGCCATAGATGATCATGTCGTCGTAAAGCTGCAAGGCGAACTTACTCGTGCCGATTTGGGCGACCGGCTTTTCGTCTTCGCCGCTGGCGATGTCGATCGAGTGGAGGTTGCCACCGCCGTCATCAACATAGAGCGTACGATCGCCCGATGAATCGGGCGGGCCAATGACAGGAGTATCCGAGCTTCCGCCGGGTTGAAGGAATCCCAAGTGTTTGGGATCAGTGGGCTGCTGACCAAAGCCGCCGCCGCGAGCAGGCGGCGCAGGATAAGTGAAATGGCGTTGCCAAATCATCTTGCCCGTCTTGGCATCGATGGCGTAAAGATTATCGGAGACGCCCTCGAGATAAATCACCTGCTTGGGCCCGCTGCTCGTGGGAACTGAATCGACCACCAGGGGCGTCGCGAAGGAGTGGAGCGCGCGAGGATCGTTGCCGGTCTGGACCTTCCAGAGGAGCTTCAGGTTCTTGATGTTGTCTTTTGTGAGGATGTGCTCGTCCCTGTTCCACCCGGAGCGCTGCACATCACCGCCGTCGGTGAGCCAGTTTTCACCAAACGCGAGGCCGCAGCAGACGGCCAAACCTATGAAGAAAGCGATGATCGGTTTTTTCATGGAGTCTCCTGACCCTCTAGTGTTCCACGGGCTCGCCGTAGGCATATAAAGTGTTGTCGTGGGTCGTAAAGAAAACGCGGCCATTCGCGACGGCAATTCCGCTTGTCGAAAAGCTCGTAGCCGTGTCGCCGCTGGAAAGCAGCTCCTGGCCCGTGGAGCCATCCAGGATGTAAAGCACGGCGGGCTTGGCCATCTTTTCCTCTTCCGCAACGGTATAAGGCGTGCCGTCTTCTTTTGCGACGCGCGGCGTCATGCCTGTCGAGAGCGCGAACACGAGACCATTTGCCGTGACAGGAGCTGCGGGCGAAATCATGTCCTCAGAAATCCATTGCGGGCTGAGTGTCGGCTTGCCGTCCTGGTCCTGCAGCTTGAACGCGACGATTGCCCCCGTGGATGCGGAGCCGTTGGACACGGGGAATTTCATGGCAGCCGGCCCGCGAATCGCGGCGTAGATCCAACGCGTATTGTTGTCCTTCGCGTCCTCCCAGGTGGCAAACGTGCCCCAAATCCCGTTGCCGCCGTAATTCGAATCGGGAGCAACGACCGGATCGCTGACGTAGAGTGGCGTGTGATGATCGTCACCGCCGAGAGAGGAAGCTTCCAGAATGTAGATGCGGCCATCGCGTCCACCCGCGACGATCACATCTTTGCCGTCCCACTGGAACGTGGTCGGCGTCACGCCAGGCGATGCGATGCCTTTTTTCGGCGCCGGCATCGACTCACTCGGCGTAAAGTAGTCCTTCACTTCGAGGGTCTTGGGGTCCATAGCGAGGACAGTATCGTTGTACGTCCCCGCTACATCGCCGTGGCCTTCGGCGACTTGTCCGTAGACCATGTCACCATCGGCAGGAATCACCGTACCGCCTGTGCCAGAGAACCCGCTGCCATTGGTCATGAAGCTGACGACATTGAAGTGCGCCGGCTCGACCAGAGGCTCGCCCGGCATGGAAGGGAGCTCAGGCGGCGTGTAGAGCGCGGCGTAAAGGCCGTTGGGATTGCCGCCGCAGCTGTTCGCCGTTGCGGCGTAAATCACGTCGCCACTCACATTTAATCCGGTGACGTCCGCATTCGCGGGCAGGAATTTCGCCGGTGCGATCCAGGTGCCGTTGCCGTCCTGCTGACGCAAGGTGCGCAGGTAGCCGTCGCTGCTGACGGCCCAGAATACCGCCGGACCACGACCGAATCCGCGGCCGCCTCTCGCGGCCCCCGCTGCGCGACCGGGTGCTGCACCGCGCCCAGCCGCTTCAGTACCTCTGCCACGACCGGCTGCTTCGGCTCCCCGGCCGCGCGCCGCTGCGGGTAGAGCAAACCCGCGTCCGGTCCTGCTTTCACCGGGCATCGCCAAGTTGGCAGTCATCCCGCCGGAGCAAAGGGCGGACGAACTCACAGCCACCTTACCCATCGGGTCGAGCTTGGTTTTGAAGAACAGCTTCCCAAGGTCGGCATCGAGCGCATACACAGCGTTGGAGCTGCCCCCCACGAACACGAGCTGCTTGAACCCTTCGTAGCCGATGATGTTACTCAGGTCGATCGGCGAGCCCATATCGCTCAGGCCTTTTGCTTGGTTGTCGAACTGGTATTTGTAGACCAGGACGATCTTCTTATCGGCGATGCTTTCCTTCGAGAGAATTGTTTCGTCCTGGGCCCAACCGTCTCTTTGCGGATTGCCGCCCGTGCTAGGCCAATCCGCGGCCCACACGCAAGCACACAGCCCAATCGCAAGGCATAACGTCCACAGCACCTTCTTCTTCATGAGCTGCCCCTCCCCCCGAGAATCGCAGCCTTTCCCTCTCGCCCGTCCACACGATGCGGGCATTTTGGCCGGAGGGATCATACATGTCGGGAAGCATTATTCAAAGCGAATGTTGTTTCGCTATCGAAACGAGTAGAGGGAATCTCGTTCGGGCGCGGGCGAATTCAGAAACCGTAGAGCCGGGCAGGATTATCAACGAGGATGGTTTGACGCAGCGCCACGTCGGGAACCCACGTGGCGAACAGGTTGAATAGGCGCCCGTCATCGATCTGGTAAAGCGGTGTGACCTGATCGGCAGGGCGCCCGGAGGTCGTATCCGGGTGAGGCCAATCGGTGCCCCACAGCATGCGTTCGGGATTCGCGGCAACAAGCGCTCTCGCGAGCGGCGCGACATCGGGATAATCCGGCGGGAGCTTCGATGCGCGATAGGCGGCCGAAAGCTTGACGTATGCCTTGCCGGACTGAACTAGCCTGAGCAGCGCGTCGAATCCGGGCTGATTCGGCCCGAGAGCCGCTTGCGCGCCGCCGAAATGATCGAAGACGACGGGTACGGGCGACGCAGCAACTTCGTCGTCGATTGCGGCGATGATTGATGGCCGCGTGTAAATCTGGACGTGCCAGTGATTGCGCCGTTTCATGCGCTCGGAGGCGTCTCTGAACCGGCGACCGGCGGCAGCCGCGTTCTCTTCGCCGCCGGTTTCGAGATTGAGGCGAATGCCGCGAATTCCCGTTTCATGCATCGCGTCGAGCTGTGCGTCCGTGATCTTGTCGTCGATCACCGCGACGCCACGCGCGCTGCGGCCGATCCGGCGGATCGCGTCCAGCGCGCAGGAGTTGTCCGTGCCATAGACGCTGGGCTGCACGATCAACGTGCGGTCGACATGCAGTGCGCGATGCACTTTTTCGAGTTCGGCGATGCCGGCGGGTTCGGGCGTGTACGTGCGGCCCGCGAAAAACGGGAAGCGCCGCGGATCGAAAATGTGGTTGTGGCAGTCACAAGCGTCGCGCGGGACGTCGAAATTCACGGGCGTGGTTGGTTGCGGAGCCACGGCAAACGCAGATCGCACTCGGACCGCAAGTATAGCCGCACCTCCAATTCCAGCCCCGATTAAAATGTCCCGTCGCGTGGGCATCGGACTAATCGTCCATTCCTGGCGGCTTCAGCGACGGATGCTGCTTGCAAATTGGCTCGACGATCTTGTCAAACACTTCGTAGATCACGAACCCCACTCCTCTTTTGAACGCCTTGCATTCCTCCGGCGAAACTTTAGGCTCGATGGTCCGGATGACGTCGATCATTTGGCTGTTCAAGGCCAAGAATAGCTCGACAACGTACTCTGCCGTGTCTTTGTCTCGGAACAAAGATTTTTCGCCCTGAAGTGAAGCGATCCTTCTTTTTCGCAGAATAGTGTAGGCTATCAGCCACGGTTTTTCCCGGAGGATGAATGAGGCTCGCGAGGAAGTCTGCAAATCGGTCGAAAATTTCAGCTCGGGCACGAATGGTGCGCCACGGCGTAACGCTCGCCGCATTTTTCCTGGGCTGCGTGTTGCTCTATGCGCAGTCGCCCGGCGCCGTCAGCCAAAGCGCTGCGCCCAGCCACACGCAGTGGAGCGACTACGGCGGCGGCCCTGATTCGGCGCAATATACGGCGCTGACGCAGATCAACCGCTCGAACGTGAATCAGCTGCAAGTTGCGTGGACCGTTCCGATCGGCGACACGTCGCGCTATTTCTTCGAGCCTGTGCAGGCGCACGGGCTCGTTTACGTGATGGGCGCCGGGCATTCGATCAACGCGCTCGACGCCGAAACCGGCGAGCAAGTGTGGCAATGGAAGCCCGATGACAAAACGACGGCGATGACCGATCGCGGGATCAATTATTGGGAGAGCGCGGACGGCAAAGACCGGCGGCTCATCTTCGCGCGCAATCAGCTCTTGCAGGAACTCGACGCGCAAACCGGCAAGCCGATCACTACCTTCGGCAACAACGGCACGATCGACCTGCGCGAAGGACTCGGCCGCGACGTCTCGAAATTGACCGTGGTGCAATCAATGACGCCGGGCCGCGTCTTCGGCAATTTGTTGATCGAAGGCTCGGCGACAAATCAAGGATGGGGCTCGGCGCCCGGAGATATTCGCGCGTTTGATATTCCCACGGGCAAGCTGGTTTGGACATTCCACACGATTCCGCATCCCGGCGAACCTGGATACGACACATGGCCGAAAGACGCGTGGAAGACGGTGGGCGGGGCAAACAGCTGGGGCGAAATTTCCGTCGACGAAAAGCGCGGGATCGTTTTCATACCTACGGCGAGCCCGAAATACAATTTTTACGGCGCCGACCGCCATGGCGCCGATCTTTTCGGCGATTGCCTGCTCGCGCTCGACGCGCGCACGGGAAAGCTGCTCTGGTATTTTCAGATGGTCCATCACGATATCTGGGATTACGACAATACGTCGGCGCCGAAGCTGCTAACCGTGATGCACAACGGCAAGCCGGAGGATGTGGTCGCCGAAGCGGGCAAGACCGGATGGGTTTACGTGTTCGATCGCGTCACGGGCAAACCACTGTGGCCAATCGTGGAAAAGGCCGTGCCCAAATCGGACATGCCGGGCGAGGAAACGTACCCGACGCAGCCGGTTCCCACAGCGCCGCCGCCGTTTGCGCGGCAATCGTTCACCTCCGCGGATTTGAACCCATATCTCGATCCTGCCGAAGCGGCAAAATGGAAGCAGGAGCTCGATAATTCTCACAACGATGGAATGTTCACGCCGGTGGATACGAAAGACACGCTGGAAATGCCGGGAAATGCGGGTGGCGCCAATTGGGGAAACTCCGCGGCAGATGCGAAGAACGGAATTTTCGTTGTGGCGTCGATGGACTTTCCGACGATGATTCACTTGCAGCCGCCCGACCAACCGGCAGGCGCCGACGCCGCACCGCAATCGAGCCAGGCCAACACGCCGGTGACGCAATATTACGTGCGCGGATTCGGCTACATGTATACGAGCCTGGGCGTTCCGCCGATTTCGCCGCCGTGGTCGACTTTGACGGCCTACGATTTGAATAAAGGCACGATCAAATGGCAGATTCCGCTCGGCGACTTGCCGGAGCTTGCGGCAAAGGGAATTCACAACACGGGCACGTCGATTCTGAAGTCAGGGCCGGTGATCACCGCGACGGGATTGATCTTCGAGGCCACGCGCGATCGCTTCGTCCGCGCCTACGACGAGAACACCGGAAAAGTGCTGTGGGCGCACCAGCTTGATGCGGCGTTGCAAGGCGTTCCGATGGTCTATGAATCGGGTGGACGCGAGTATCTGGTCGTGTGTGCCGCCGCGCCCGAGGGCAGCGACGCCAATGCGCGAGCGCCAATTCATGGCTCTTACGTGGCGTTCGCCTTGCCGCGCAGCACGTCCGCCGGGCACTGACGAGCGGCAAATTCGTCACGAAAATGTCGCGCAAGAATCTGGGCAATTTCGCCGGCATGGCGCATAGCGGGCTCGGCGCGCATTTTCGTGCCGGCGGCTCGGCATACTCTGCGGAAACGTACGGTCCGCTTAAAGCCCTCCTCCCCGATCATCTGGCGGCGTGGATTTCGCACGTCGCGCGATTCTGGTTTCACAAAAAGCACAAATTCCGCGAGTACAGCGCGCCTGATGAAGGCACCGGTGTGGTTCCGATTGCCGATCACGCCACGTTGAGCATCGCTGGCGATTGGGGCACGGGGACCGACGAAGCGGAGAAGGTGGCGCAGCGCATCCTGGAGTTTGCGCCGGACTATACGATTCATCTGGGCGACGTCTATTTCGTCGGGGACAAAAGGGAAGTGAAGGAGAATTTTCTTGGCGAAAAGACGAGTCCTTACGAGCCGGTGAAATGGCCGATGGGCCGGATCGGCAGTTTCGCGCTGAGCGGAAACCACGAGATGTACGCGCGCGGCTATGGCTATTTCGAATCGATCTTGCCGAAAATGGGCTTGCGCGAGCCGGGGTCGTATTGGGGTTCAGGCCAGCGGGCGAGTTTTTTCTGCCTGGAGAACAAATTCTGGCGAATCATCGGGCTGGACACGGGTTATAACTCGACCGCTTTTGACTGGGGCAGAGTGGATCTGCTCGACAGGAGCAAATGGCTGCGCAAATCGGTTCACTTCAAGCCGAAGTGCAATTTCCCCGATCCGATGATGGGGTGGCTTGCGGATGTCGTGCAGCCCGAAGTCGACGGGCGCGGACTGATTCTGTTGACGCATCACGGATGCTACTCGGCGTTCAGCGAGTGGTATCAGATTCCGGCGAGGCAGCTTGCGGCAGTGATTCGCCGCCCGGTGATCTGGTTCTGGGGCCACGAACACAGGCTCACGATCTACGACCGTTACAGCGTGCGCAACGGAATTTCGGCCTACGGGCGCTGCATTGGGCATGCGGGAATGCCGGTCGATCGAGGCAAGCCCGATCTCGATGCGCCGTGGCTCGCATACGACAATCGGCGGTACAGAAACGACGAAAATATCGACGTCGGCTTCAACGGCCACGCGAATCTCCGGTTCGACGGCCCCGAAATGCGCGCTGAATACCTCGATCTGAACGGCGCCACCCTCTTCACGGAATCCTGGCACGTGGATTTGCCCTCAGGCAAACTACATGGCCCCAATTTGACCAAGGTGCTCGATGACCCTGCCCTGCATTTCAAGGTTTAAAGGCAGCGGCGCGGATGGTTGCGTGCTTTCGACGCGGCCGCGGATACGATGTGACCTTGTGTTTCCCGCTTTCAAGGTTTTTTGCACGGCGGGACGCGAGCGGCTACAATGGAGCCTACGGCTGTAGATGCTCGCAGACTTCGACTGGGGATCGGCCTAAACAACACACATGGACGTTGAGAGGATCGTAGACAGCGTCGTATCGCGCTTTATCGGAACGAAGCACGAGCGCGACATCAAGAAGATCGAGCCCTACGTGGCCCAGATCAACGAGCTCGAGCCGGAAATGAAGAAGCTTTCGGACGCGGAGCTTGGCGCGCGCAGTGCGACCCTGAGGGCCGAGGTTGGGGCTCGGCTGGAGGGCGTCGAGCGCGACGATCCCGATTACAGGAAGAGGCTGCAAGAGGCGTTGGAACCGGCGATCGTGCCGGCCTTTGCCACGGCTCGCGAAGCGGGACGCCGCACGCTGGGCATGAGGCATTTTGACGTGCAACTGATCGGCGGCATCGTGTTGCACGAAGGCAAAATCGCGGAGATGAAGACGGGCGAAGGCAAGACGCTCGTCGCCACGCTGCCGGCTTACCTGAATTCTCTGGCCGGGCGAGGCGTGCACATCGTCACCGTGAATGATTACCTGGCGCGCCGGGACGCGGAGTGGATGGGGCCGATCTACCGGATGCTCGGGCTAACGGTCGGCGTGATTGTCCATGATCTGGACGAGAACCAGCGCCGCGCGGCCTATGCCGCCGATATTACATACGGGACGAACAACGAATTCGGCTTCGATTATCTGCGCGACAATATGAAGTACGATCTGGCGCAGTGCGTCCAGCGCGGGCACCAATTCTCGATCGTCGACGAAGTGGATTCGATCCTGATCGATGAAGCGCGCACACCGCTGATCATTTCCGGTCCCGCCGAGGAATCGACGGACAAGTATTACCGCGTCGATAAAATCATTCCCAAGCTTATCCAGGAGATCGATTACACCATCGACGAAAAGCTGAAGACCGCTACGCTCACGGAAGAGGGCGTCGCGAAGGCCGAACGCCTGCTTGGGCTGGGCAACCTCTTCGACGCGGATAATATTGCGTGGAATCATCACGTCCACCAGGGGCTGCGCGCGCACACGCTGTATCAGCGCGATGTGGAGTACGTGGTTAAAGATGGTGAAGTTGTGATCGTCGATGAATTCACCGGCCGCCAGATGCCGGGGCGGCGCTGGTCAGACGGCCTGCACCAGGCCGTGGAAGCCAAGGAAGGCGTGAAGATCGAACGCGAAAACCAGACGCTGGCGACGATCACTTTCCAGAATTATTTCCGCATGTACAAAAAGCTTTCCGGGATGACCGGAACGGCCGACACGGAAGCGCCGGAGTTCAACAAGATTTACGGCCTCGACGTGGTTTGCATCCCGACGAACAAAAAGCTGATTCGCATCGAGTTTCCGGATGTCGTCTATCGCACCGAAGGCGAAAAGTACGAAGCGGCCGTGAACGGCATCATGCAGGAAGACGGCACAAAGGCCGGCGGGATTCGGCAATTTTACGAGTCGGGACAGCCCGTGCTGGTGGGCAGCATCTCGATCGAAAAGTCTGAAAAAATCGCCGAGCTTCTGCGCAAACACGGCATACCGCACCAGGTGCTCAACGCGAAGCAGCATGAACGCGAAGCAAAGATCATCGCGCAGGCGGGCCGCAAAGGTGCGGTGACCGTTTCGACGAACATGGCCGGCCGCGGAACCGACATTTTGCTGGGCGGCAATCCCGAAGCGATGACACGCGAGTATTTTCTGAAAAACAAGATCGCGATTCCCTATGCGCCGGCAGGTTCGGTGATCGGCGGCGCGGCGGGCACGGAAACGCCCGCGCAGGCCGATGCCGCGCACGATGCCAGTTCGAACGGTACGAGCTCGTCAGCGAACGGCGCGGGAGGTTCGAACGGGTCGAGCCCGGCGGCGCCGGCGATGGTTTTGTTCCAGCAAGAGGGGAAGATCTTCCAGGTCCCGGTCGAACAATGGAAGCCGGTCTACGATGGTTTTGTGGAGCAGTGCCGCACCGAACACGATGAAGTGATCGCCATGGGCGGATTGCACATTCTGGGCACGGAGCGGCACGAAGCCCGGCGCATCGATAACCAGCTTCGCGGGCGCGCCGGACGCCAGGGGGACCCGGGCTCCTCGCGATTTTTCCTCTCGCTCGAGGACGACCTGATGCGCATTTTCGGCGGCGAAAAAGTGAAGGCGCTGATGTACCGCCTCGGAATGACCGAAGGCGTGCCGATCGAATCGCGCTTGATCAGCAAGCGCATCGAGAACGCCCAGGAAGCCGTGGAAGCGCAGCACTTCGAGGCCAGAAAGCACCTGCTCGAATACGACGACGTGATGAATAAGCAGCGCGAGACGATCTATTCGCTGCGGCGCGGCTTCCTCGAAGGGCGCGATCAAAAAGAGTTTGTGATCGAGCGCGCGGAAATGATCATGGACAGCCTCGTCGAGACATATTGTCCGCGCGAGCAACATCCCGATCAGTGGAATGTGACGCAGTTCGCGAACGAAGTGCTCAACCAATACGGCATCGACCTGAAGTCGGTGGGCGTCGACCCGCTCAACATGAATCACGATGAGCTGCAGGCCGTGATGGTTGAGAAAGTGCACGAGCGTTACGGGCAGAAGGAAGCGCTGTTTGGCGCGCCGACGCTGCGCTGGCTCGAACGGCACATCCTGCTCGATATCGTGGACGCACAATGGAAAGACCACCTGCTCACGCTCGATCACTTGAAAGAGGGCATCGGGCTGCGCGGCTACGGACAAAAAGATCCGCTGGTTGAATTCAAGCGCGAAGCGTTCAATTTGTTCGAAGGGCTGATGGACCGCATCGACAACGAATCGGTGCGCTTCCTCTTTCTTGTGCGTCCGGCTGAGCCGCAGCAAGCGGCGGCGGCCGCAGCTCCACGATCCGCAGCTTCCACCGCGCCTGCGCCCAGCGTGGATGGATCGACCGCGCCTCGGGCGGATGCGGCGCCTGCATCATCAATTGCGCGGCAGATCGAGCAGCGGCAGAAGCGCCAGCAGCAGAATTTGCAGTTTCAGGCGGGATCGCAGCCTGTTGAGGCGCCGAAGCCTGTCCGCGCGGGCGCGAAGGTCGGGCGCAACGATCCGTGCCCCTGCGGCTCCGGCAAAAAATACAAAAAGTGCCACGGCGTCGAAGCCTGAGGCGCTTTCTCCTTTTCTGCGCCTAAAATCTACCGGCAACAGACCGTTCACTGCCCGGTAATTTCTCTCATCGAAAATTAAGCTCGCAACTTTCTCGCGCGACCGGGTTTTTGTGATAGTCTCAGCAGCAACGCAAAAGGAAGATCGCTCGTACGCTATGGGGTGTGTTATGAGAGCTTCCGCTTCGGGACTTTGCCGCAGAGAGTCCTGCGCCAATATGATTCCCGCCAGTCTTGCCGCCGAAGAGCTGTGCCTGGACCATTTTCTCGATGAGGCATTCGTGCGGACCGACCACGCGCTCGATTGCTGCCGCGCCGGCCAGCCGATTGACGCGCTGGGCGTTGAATGGCTTCTCGCGGATGCGCTGACGATCGTCAACAATTTAGACGAGGAACCCGTGCAACGGACCGCAGACCAACGCGATCGCATGCTTGAGCTGCTGCTGATTCTCGCCAACCTCCACGAATACGTTGCTCACCGCCCGGTTCGCACGATTCGGCCGGCGTAAGAATGGCTGCGCGCGGCTATTGACCGATACGCGCTCGTACCGTTGCAATTTTTTTACCGGCCATTCAATCTGGTCCTTCGCAAAAGCAGAGAAGACCGGATGCCGACCGACACGAAGCACGATCCGTTTAAGCCGCAAGCACCCGCAATTCCCGGCGTTCCCGCTGCAGAGACGGCGCGCAAGAAAGCAGCGCCTGTTCCTCCGCCGCGGCCTGTTGCTCCGCCTGCAGCAGCCAAACCAGCACTGCCGCCCATCGCGAGCCACGACCGGCGGCAACAGATGACCGCGATTGCGGTGTGCCTCGTTGCGTGTTTGCTTGTTGCGGGAATGGTGATCGCGTGGAAACTTCACCAGCCTGCGCCGTCGGCCGACTCCACGGACACGGTCGTGCCGAGCCCCTCGAGTGAATTAGCTGAGCCAGCCAAGCCCGCGGCGAATTTGCCTGTTGCGCCGGGAGTGGTCGCGACGGAAGAGGAACTCGCTAAGCCGTGGTCCTCGAAGCGCTTTATGTATCACGATGAGATGCTCGACGCGGATGTGCCCGCCATGGTCGTGCGCCTGCCGCAGGGCGGATATTGGGGGTTCTCGCTGATCGAGCCCTTCGGCACCTGCCAGCTCGAATATGTGACGAACCTCGCGCGGCTGCAAAGCCTCTACGATTTCCAGTCCGATCATCCGATGGTGGGCGATCCGTGCAATCACGCCGTGTTCGATCTCCTGCAATGGGGCGGACCTCCTAGCGCGGAGGTTCGGGGCGCGCCGGTGAAGGGCATGGGCGTGCGCCCGCCGCTAGCGATTGAGATCGTGCAGCACGGCAAAGAAATTCTCGCCACGAAAATCGAATAGGCTCCTGCTGCATGAATCGGTCCGCGCGGAAATAAAAAGCCGCCGGCCCGCTCCAGCCAGCGGACCAGCGGCCTTTCACTACAGCCTTACGACGCTTACGAATTCGGCGTCAGCTCTTCCACTGAAGTCGCCACGAGGACCGTCGAGCCCGTGGCCGAATTCGCTAACACGTATCCAACCACGCGCAGCGGGACCGACCCGGTCAAACCGGAAAGACCGCTCACGCCGATGAAGTTGGTCTGATTGGTCGTCATCACGGTGAGCGGCGAAGGCAGCAGAATGCCGGCCTGCGAATTGTCATTCAAGCCGAAGCTGCCCACGTTGCCGCTGGATATCACCACGGTGCCAGCCGCCAATGTTCCTTCCTGGCCCTGTCGCCGCAGCACAACGCGGTGCACGGTAACCGTGCTTACGCCGTTTGTCGTGGTGATTTTTCCGGCGATGTCCACCACCTGGCCTGGCCTGAGCAGCGAGTTATTGAAAAGCAGCGTGGTGATCGGCAATACGATGTTTCCGATTCGGTAGACTTCGGAGCCGTTCAGAGTCAGATCCGCGATCGTCCCGTCCTCGATGTCACCGGCATTGCCCAGCTCCTCGCGAACGAACACATCGGCTGTGGTCGCCGGACCTGTCGCCGGGTTGATGTAGGTGAAGAGACCGCCGAGATAGTTCTTATCGTTCGAGACGACTTGCACCTCGGTGGCATCGATGTAATGCGATACCGGATCGAGCGTTCCGGTGACGGAAACAATCGTATTCGTTGTGAACGAAGATTCCGGCACGCTCGGATCGTCCATCACCGTCGTTGGCGCGAGCTGCACCGTCCAATCGCGGGCCTTGGGGCCTTGCACGGTGAATTGCGTTGCGCTGTCGACGCTCACCACCGTGGCATGGAAATCGTCGATCGAAACTTCGGCGTTCGCTGAATTGAGCAGTTGCATGTTAAACGTCGGAGTCATCGAGCCGGTAATCTGCCCGTTGGCGTCCACCTGGATCGACTTGGCCAAGTCGAATTCCATGCGCAGCCCGATCAGGTCCGCGTTCTGAACCACGTACGGTGTTGGGAAAGTCACCGTGTCGCTCATCGTTGTCAGCGTGGCCGGTATGGTGGTGACGGTCGGCGGTGTCTGCGTGGTATCAATGTAGCCGATCTCGGCGCTGGCCAGCGTGACCGTGGCCGAATAGTACGTTCCGACCGGCACCGATTGCAGATCGACCAATTGGTGCAAGCCGCTCAATCTTGCAAAGTCCACGGTGGGCGTATTGCCGCTTTGCAGCACCGGGATATTTGTCGTGCCGTTATTGAGCGTGATTCCCATGATCGTCACCGGGCACGTAACTACGGCGGGCAACGGCGCATCGGTGCCAATCGTGAATACAGATGCCGAATCCGAACCGCCCCCGGTGCCGCCCGAACTATACGAACTGCCACCGCACGCTGCCAAGCCAAAAGCGGCAAGAAGCGCGACGAACACACCCATAGCTTTGGAATGCCGCATTGCGAATCTCCTTATCTAGGAATGGATAATTACTTAAAACTTCGAACCGCAACCCCGATTTCGGCTGCTGGCCATAGAACACAGAGGCCTTGAAAAAGTTTCGCGCTGACTTGCGCGATAGTACTCCCCAAATGCAGCATTTAGCGGCGCAGCCGCATCGTAGTAGACTGAAAAACCATTCCAACCTGTTCCGGGCGCCTTAAAATCGGCTGAGGGGTACGACATGCACCGTCAAAAGAGCTTTACGGTTTCGCTCGCGGGCCTTGCGCTGCTCGGCATCGCTTTCGCTGCCGGCTGCTCATCCAGGCCCAACGACGCGCAGCTCGTCACGAATATCCAGTCGCAGATGTTTGCCGACGCGCAGCTGAAAGACGCGAATTTGCAGGTCGCTTCCATCGACGGCCAGGTAACGCTGAAGGGAACTGTGCCCAATGACGCCGCGCGTTATGAGGCCTACAAGATCGCCACGCAGACGGCAGGCGTAAAAAAGGTGAATGACCAGATGGTGGTCGAGGACCAAGGCGCAGCACAAGCCTCGGCGGATACTTCCGCGCCGCCTTCTGATGCTTCCGCGCAAAACGCAGTTCCACCCGCGGCCCCAGTCCCCGCCGCTGGTCCTGCGCCGGAAAAGACAGCTGACGAAGCCAAGCCGCGCGCCACGCGCCAAACGTCGAGTGATCATCGCGCGCAAAGCGATCAGAACGCCGAGCTAGCGAATAACTCAGCGCCGTCGCAGCAAGCTGATGCAGGCCAGCCGCCCGCATCGTCGATGCCGGCGAACGATCAGGCTGTGCCTCCGCCGGCCGCTGCGCCAGCAAACTCCGCGCCGCCTGCAGCGCCGGCGCCACCACCTCCGCCGCCTCCGCCGCAGCCGAAACAGTACGTGGTTCCGGCTGGCGCCACGGTGTCGATTCGCATGATCGATTCGGTCGATTCATCCGTGAATCAGGCGGGCGAGGTTTTCGAAGCGTCGCTCGATGCGCCAATCGTGGTTGGGAATGACGTAGTTGTGCCAAAAGGCGTCAATGTCTACGTTCGCCTCACGAGCGCGAGTTCGGCCGGAAAAATGACCGGGCAGAGCGAACTTCGCCTTGAATTGGTGAAACTGGAATATCAAGGCCAATCGTTTCCCCTCGTCAGCAGCACGTATTCCGAGGTCGGCCAATCGCGCACAAAAGACACGGAAAAGAAAGTAGGCGGCGGGGCAATCGTCGGAGCGATCCTTGGCGGCCTGCTTGGCGGCGGAAAGGGTGCTGCAGTCGGAGCGGCTGCGGGAGCAGGAGCGGGCGGCGTCTATCAAGGCGCGACCCAGGGCAAGCAGGTCAAGATTCCGTCCGAAACCAAGCTCGATTTCCAGCTCGATCAGCCGGCCACGATTACGGTGCAGCCGATGCAATCGCAGCCCGCAAATACCTCGCAATCGAATATGTAGCGCTCCTCGTCTACCAGTACACCGTGCCTTTGCTTCTGGCGCCGCGTTTCGCGGCGCGCATGAGGGATTCGCTTCCCCCTTTTCAACTCACTTTGCGCCCTCCACGTCACCGCTGTGAAATGCTGGGTTTCACGCATGCGACCGGTCCCCCGGAGCGCCCGCGCGCCCCGCTTCTGGAATCCAGACAACTGCGATTTAATCTAAAGAGCAGCGTATGGATAAGGTTTTTGGAGGAGAAGGGAATGGGAATCGCGACGATTAATCCAGCCACCGGCGAAGTATTGAAGACGTTCGAACCTTACTCGGACGCGCAGGTGGAAGAAAAGCTCCAGCGCGCCAGCGAGGCGTTCGCATATTACCGCAAGACGCCATTCGCGAAGCGCGCCGATTGGATGATGAAGGCCGCGGACATCTTGCAAAACGAGAAGGAGGCTTTTGCAAGGATCATGACCACTGAGATGGGCAAGACGTTTCGCAGCGCGGTCGACGAGGCGGCGAAATGCGCATGGGTCTGCCGGCATTACGCCGAGCACGCCGAGAAATTTCTTTCCGACGACCCGGTAGCCACCGACGCGAAGAGGAGTTACGTCCGTTACCAGCCGTTCGGTCCGGTACTCGCGATCATGCCTTGGAACTTTCCCTTCTGGCAGGTGATACGCGCAGCGGCGCCGGCCTTGATGGCGGGCAACGTACTCTTGCTCAAGCATGCTTCGAACGTGCCGCAATGCGCGCTGTTGATTGAAGAAATTTACCGCCGCGCGGGATTTCCGGAAGGCGTGTTCCAAACGCTGCTGATCGGCCCTGAAAAAGTGGACGCGATCCTCGACGATCCGCGCGTTATGGCCGCAACGCTGACGGGGAGCGGGGGCGCCGGGGTGAGCGTGGGAGTCGGCGCTGCGAAGCGAGTCAAAAAGGTCGTCCTGGAACTCGGCGGAAGCGACCCCTTTATCGTGCTTCCCAGTGCGAAGCTCGATGAGGCCGTAGCAACCGCAGTGAAAGCGCGAATTCTGAATAATGGCCAATCCTGCATCAACGCGAAACGATTCATCATTGCGGAATCCGTCGCCGACGAGTTTCAGCAAAGGTTTGTCGACGGAATGCAGCGGCTCAAGGTGGGCGATCCCTTTGACGAAAAGACCGATCTTGGCCCCCTCGCCACGGCCGGCGGCTTGCGTGATATCGAAGATCAGGTACTGCGGTCGGTCCAAGCCGGTGCGCGCATTCTTACAGGCGGCAAGAAGTTTGAGGGCGCGGGCTTTTTCTATCCTCCCACGGTGATGACGAATGTCCCGGAAAATTCCGCCGGATATTGCGAAGAGCTCTTCGGACCGGTTGCGAGTCTCTTTCGCGCGAAGGACATTGACGACGCCATTCGCATCGCAAACGACACGAAATTCGGCTTGGGAGCAAGCGTTTGGACCAACGACGAAGCCGAACGGGATCGATTGATCGACGTGATCGAATCGGGCATGGTTTTCGTAAACCGCATGGTCGCGTCCGATCCGCGGCTACCGTTTGGCGGCGTGAAATGGTCAGGCTACGGGCGCGAGCTGGGCGTCCACGGCATCCGTGAATTTACTGACATCAAGACAGTTTGGATTCAATGAGCTGCGGCGGTTCCGCCGCCTGGTACGAATCAGTATGTGAAGGACCAGCTGACCACAGTCATCGTCACGACTAAGAGCAGAAGCGCAATGCTGACCACGCTGAGTGCTTTGCCGTGGCCGAGCAGGTAATCCCGCGATTCGGAGTTGGTGCACAGCAGGACGACCACGAGAAGCACCACGGCCCACGCGAGCAGCGACGGCACGCCAGGGTATTTTGCGATCATCGAGAGGAATTCTTTTGGCGGTTGGCCCGCCGGAACCCACGCCGGCAGCAACGGCGCCGCGCCCGCGGCCAGCGAGAACGTTAGCAGCTTGCGCGTGACCCAGCCTTTCACTTTTGGGCGGGCGCTCTTCCACACCAGAAAATCCCACGCCAGCAGACAGGCAACGAGCGGGACCCATCCGTACAAAGCGGCAGTGCGGTCAAACCACAACCACGCGCGCAACACGAAATGCGAATGGCGGCCCTCCAGTTCGATGATCCGCGGGAGCACGAGCCAGCCGACCAGCGCGTTACAAACTACCGCGATCAGCAGAGTAGCGAGGCTCATCAACTGAAAGAAGTGTCTCGTCGCGGGAGCCTTACAGCGCGTGCAAACCGACTGCTTCGGCAAAAAACTTTGGCCACATCTCTCGCAGAACACGCTTTCCCTCCCAAGGAAAAATCGGTACCGGCGTATTGTGCCCAGCAGGTTAGCTGGCTGCGGCGCGGAAAGCTACTGGCCTGAGGTGCAGCAAAACGGGCGGCAGCTTTCGCTTGTTCGCGCGGGCTATGCGCGCGAAGCCGAAGCCAAGAGCGAGGCGTCTGAACGAGACCAGGAGTCAAAACAAAGGGCCGCGCGGCAAAATGCCCTAGCGGCCCACTATTGCCAATAGGGTCTTTCTCTCTTTGGGCCCGGTTCCTCCTATGTTTGCTTTGATTGAGGTTCACTTCGAAGAAAGTCGCCCGGGCAGAGAGCCGCGCATCCGGGCTGTCCGATCAATTGGAACTATTCAGTGCGTCGGTCTTATCCGCATCGTGCTGCGTCATAGAAATCACGGTGTAGCTGTGTTCCTTCTGTTCGTCGCTTTCCGGGACGCGCAGGATGATCTTGTCCTTGTCAATCCGGAATTCCGCGACTTCGCCCACGGGCAGCAACGCCGGGTGTTTCGTGTCTTCAGGGCGAATGTGATAGAGGATGTGTTCGCCTTGCAATACGTACTCCTGGCAGAGCACCTGCTGCGTGTTCTGATGGTCGGCGTCCGTGCCGAGCAGTTCGCCCGCCACGGTTTTGCTCGACTTTGCCGCAGTGCCGCACGGCGCGGAATTCATGGAAACGATTTTTCCCTTTTCGTAGGAGTGCTCTCTTGCCGAGGCTGGAATCGCCAGTAATGCCGGCAGCAGAGCGATCATCAGGCAGCGCTTCATCTCGACCCTCCGTGCTGGAATATGCGCCGGACGCGGTCCGTGGAAGGCCGCCACTCCGCGCGCTTCGCCGTTCAGGATCGGCTAATAGGGGGGTCCCCGACCATAGTACAAAGGTCCAGTAAGCTGGCGTTGGCTGCGAATCGGTAAATAAAGGGATCGCAGTATGCGGGAAGCGAGCGGCGCTGGGCGGTGCTTCGAGAGGCTGGAGCCGGTCCGCCGCGCACCGTGGGAGAAGAGGGTTAGCAGATGGCGGCTATCCTCAGCGCTGCGCTCGTGAGCGGACGAAAAATTGCGTCTTGCTCACGTTAGCCGGCACGGCCACATCAAAAAATCCCACCATCATTTCGTCGTAGGTCTGATCGCCCCAGTAAACGGCCGCGTCGGGATCGGGATTGTGCGGATTCTCGCGGGAATTGTCGTACCAGGCGACGGCTTGCAGCACGGTCCCGGCCTTCAGCGGCATCGGAGTGGCCAGGCGGTAGCTAAGCTGCCAGTAAAAATTGTAGTTCACGCGCAATAGGGGCACTACGGTCCCGTCGGGCCGCAGAATGTTGTACTCGAATTTCTTTCCGCGCAGGTGCATGTGCGGGAAAAAGCTCAAAAGCAGGGCGTCGTTCGGCAGCGAGCCGTGCACTTCCACGCGATAATCGGGCACGCCGGGCGGAATCACAAATGTGCTGTTCGTCAGTTGCAACGTCAAGACGCGCCTGGCCGGCGGCGTTTTGGCGAAGACCAATCCGACTGAAGTTTGATCCATTGTTGCGCGGCCATGCGTGGTGTAATGCATTTGAAAGACGAGATCGCTGCCCGCCGGAATGAATTTCGCCATCCCGGCAGGCCAATTGTCAGGCGAGCTTCCGGGCGCGTAAACAAGCAAAATGTCTGCGGTCGTGAAATGCGTGTCGCGACGGTCCTGCTCATTGGTCATATCCGACGCCGTGAATGGCACGTTCTTCGGCGCATCGCGCAGCCAGGGCGAACCCGGCGGACGAATATAGACCACGGCATGATGCACATTCTCGCGGCTGCTCGGCCTGATCTCGCATTGCGCCACCCACATATCGTGCGTGAATCCGGTCGGCACGATTTCGTACGTGTATTCCACGTCGCCCGTCACCGGAATCGCGACTGGCTTGGGCATCTGCAGCACAAGGTCCGGCTGAGAGATGTTCCAGCCCTCCGCGAATTTTCGCGGTGGCGGAGCGTCTGCGATTTTTCCCGCTGGCGCGCCCGCTGCGGTCCATGCGACGAGTGTTTGGATTTGTGCCGTCGTCAGCGAAGGATCGTTGGAAAAATGGCCCACGCTTGGATCGGCGAACCACGGGGGCATCGTCCGCGACCGGGCATCGGCTGCAATCGGTACGGCAAAAGCCTTCGTCTCTTCGTACGTCGTCAAAGGCATTGGCGCGATTTCGCCCGTGCGGTGGCAAGATTGGCACCGTTGCTGAAGAATGGGTAGCACGTTGCGATAAAAAGTAGGCGTCGTATCAACAGCGCGGGCAGAAGGACGAACGAACGAAGGCCGCGCAAATGAGGGCAGCATCGCGATGATTCCTGCCAGAAGAAAGAGCCGCGGATAGGCGAGGCGCCGCATGCGAATATCCAAGCGGCAATTTTCGCACAAGGATGGGCGCGCGCGAGAGTGGAACGGCAAAAAAGCAACGTTGAACCTGGAATTTATTGCGCGAACTGAATGCTCGAGATGGCGCGTGCGATCACGTTTTCCTGAATTTGCACCAGATCGGTTTCGGCCAGCGTCATGCCGAAGATCGTGTAGAGTTCGCCGTCGTGCGCCAGAAAGACGACCGTCCCGGACCAATCCTTCTGGTCGACACTTCCGCGAAAGCGGCGCTCGATCGCCTGCGTTCCCGAGACGTTGAGGTGCGAATCGCCCAGCGGGCGAAAATTATCCATTAGCCCGCGAATACGCTGATCGGTCGCGTCAATATCGCTCGAAATGGATTCTCCCGCCGGAGAAGCGCCAATCAACAAATACGTAGTCTCGTCATCGGTGCCCATCGCCGTGATCGCGCCGGGCAGCAGCGAACGCGCGCCCGCGATCACCTCCCAATCCGGCGGCTTGTACATGCGGAAGCCATACGTTTCGTTCACGTAGGTGCTTCCGTCCACTTCCTCGCGAATCGGTCCTGGCTGCGGCGGAACGCTTGGCGCGGCAGCAATCGCCGTCGCTACAGCCGCCGAACCAGCGCCACGCGGCGCGGGAAGCGAAGGCGCGGCAACTGCGGCCCTGGCAGTTTGCGCCTTCGGCGTAGGTGACGAAAGCGCAGGCGGCGCAATAGGTCTTTCACCTTTACCCGCCGATGGGTCTTGGGAGCCTTCATTCGCCACAGCAGCCGCAGCCGCCGCGGGCTTTTCAGGTTTTGCAGAATCGGAAACGGTGATCGACACCACATCGTCTTTGCGCACCAGCGCAAATCCGTAGCTTGTCTGCACCTTGAATGAGTTGTCGTCGAAGCCGACGATCGTCCCGCTGATCTTGCTGCCATCCTTCAATTTCAGGTCGTCCGCGCCCACGGGTGCGGACGCCATGGCCAAGCAAGCAGCAATCAGGATGGCTCGATTCATGCCAGGATTCATGCCCAGACCCCTTGTGTCGAGTATTGCGCGCGCATGCGCCACCGGCAAGCACGCCGCAAGCCGCGTTGTCTCTCTAGTACCGCCGCTTGCTCCTGCGATATAGTGCATGCTATGCGAGCGCTCGTTTATGTTGCGCCTGAATCGGTTGAGATGCGGGAACGTCCACGGCCCACTCCGGCCGCGGGTGAAAGGGAAGTGGAAATCGAAACAAGCGGGATCTGCGGCTCGGATATGTCCGGCTTTTTGGGACACAGCCCGCGCCGCAAGCCTCCGCTGACGCTCGGTCATGAGGTGGTCGGCCGCCTCAGCGACGGCCGGCGTGTCGTGGCAAATCCTCTTATCAGCTGCGGAAAGTGCGCCCGCTGCATTTCGGGCGCGCAGAATCTTTGCGACAGTTGGCGGCTTTTGGGTCTCGACCGTACCGAGGGCTCCTTTGCCGAATTTGTCGCGCTACCCGAAGGCCAGTTGCACGAAATTCCGGACAGCCTCCCCTCGGAACGCGCCGTTTTGGCCGAGCCGCTCGCCAACGTGGTTCACCTTTTCCGCATCACCGCGCCGCTCCCGTTTTTCCGCCTCGCGATCGTCGGCGCCGGCGCGATGGGCGCGCTCACGTATATGGGCGCGCGGCTGATCGGCGCAAGGGATATTTCGGTCGTCGATTTGAACCAGGAGCGCTTGAACGCGCTGAAAAAAATGGGAGTCGCCGCCGCGGTGAACGCGGGCGATCCGGCTGCGCTTCGCGAAGCGCGCGCATCGGGCCTCTCGGACTTTGACGTTGTGATCGACGCCAGCGGCAGCGCCGCCGCTCGTCAAATGGCTTTCGATCTCTGCCGGCCGGGCGGACAAGTCGTCCTTTTGGGCATGGCCGATCAGCGCAGCGAAGTGGATTTCGTCACGAGCATTCGCAAAGAACATCGCGTGGTGATGTCGTTCGCCTATACGCCGGCGGATTTTCAACGTGCGCTCGCCTTGCTAATCGCGGGCGAGGTCGATCTCGGCCCCTGGACGGAAAAACTGCCTCTCGAACACGGCCAGCGCGCTTTCGAAAAAATGACGCGCGCGCCGGGCGCGACTCTCAAAATGCTGCTCTCCGTCAGGTAAAAAAATTGTCGCGGATATTCCACCCGGACGCATAATCGTGTTTCGCCTCACTGGCGAATCGGCGAATAGAAGGCTCGGCGGCTCATCCGCAAACGCGCTAATTCATTCGGAGGATTTGCACTCATGCTTCAGACTCACGGCAACAAACTCACATGGCTTGGCCACGCAACCTTTTGCATCACCACGGCAACAGGAAAGACCGTCCTGCTCGATCCGTGGGTGCAGTCGAATCCCATGTGTCCCGAGTCGCTCAAATCGTTCAAGCGCGTCGATACGCTGCTGATTTCGCACGGGCATTTTGACCACATTGCCGACGCCGTCGACATCGCCAAAAAGCATTCGCCTCAAGTCGTCGCGATTTATGAGACGTGTGTCTGGCTCCAATCCAAGGGCGTCGCAAATACGAACCCCATGAACAAGGGCGGCTCGCAGAAAGTCGGCGAACTAGAAGTCACCATGGTGAACGCGATCCACTCCTGCGGCATTCAGGATGGCGACAAGATCATTTACGGCGGCGAAGCGAGCGGCTACGTCGTTCGTCTGCCCGGTGGGCTCACCGTTTACCACGCCGGTGACACCGCCGTCTTCGGCGACATGAAACTCATCGGCGAACTCTATTCGCCGGACGTCGCGCTTCTGCCCATCGGCGACCGTTTCACCATGGGCCCGCGCGAGGCATCGATGGCGATTCGCCTGCTCGGCGTCCGCCATGTGATCCCGATGCACTTCGCAACTTTTCCTTTGCTCACCGGCACCCCTGACGGGCTGCGCGATCTCACGCAGGATATCTCCGGCCTCGAAATTCACGTGCTGAAGCCCGGCGAAACCCTCGGATAGCGCGCAGCGATTCGCTCAGCCGTCCACTTCCCCCGTTTCTCATAGGCGGGTTCACGAGAATTCATATATTGCGCGCCCGCTAAAACACATTTCGTGCTCGCGAAATTTGTGTGCATTGAAAACACAGAGCTTGCCCTCCGCACGGTCGATTGGCCTCATGCATTTCTCCCTCCCGAATAACAGCATTCCATATCGGAAAGCGCGATGCTCGATTTCCTCGAGCAGAAGTTCGTCATTCGAGGTCAGTTGTCGCCTCGCGCTCACCGCACTCTTTTATTTTAGCTCAATGCGGAGCTCGGCAAATTCGGCGCAAGCAGCTCTCGCGAACGCAACGAACTCTCTCGATCGAGCTTGCGTTCCAATCGCGCCAGCCGCCGTTCGAAACGCGCTCGCGCCCGCGCGTGAACATGCTGCGCAATCAGTCCCGCCCGCTGTGCGCGACGAAGCTCCGCCAGCGCCTCTCGCACAAGATCGACCGCGTGCCGCAAGTCGCGCGCTTGCCGCTCATGATAAATGGCGAGCTGCTCGTAAGCCTCGATCCCCTCGCGTGAAGTGCCGAGCAGTTGTTCCCAATGTGCAATGGCGGCGGAATGATCGCCTTCCCGCTTTGCCATCAGCGCGAGTGCGCGTCGCGCAACCCGGCTCGCCTGCTCCGGCAATTCATCGCTCTCGGCCGCGTCCTGCGCGATCGTCCGTTCATACAGCTTGCGCGCCCGCTTCGATTCGCCACGCCGTTCGCAAATGCGCGAAGCCCCGTAAAGCTCGAATGCATCGCATCCATGCTTTTCCGGATCGGAGAGCACCTGCATCACCCGCGCCGCCAGCCCCGCAAGCCCGCGCAGATCCATCTGGTTGTGCAGAAAAATCGGCACCAGCGGATCGGGCGCGCCGCCGCGCAAAAAATCGAAATAGATTTGCGGAATGTATTCGGACATCACATCCACGCCGCGGTTCCACCCCAGCACGTGCCGTTCGAGTTCCGGCAGCCGCACCGAACCGAGCCTTAGCCGCCACAGATTGCGCGATGGATGCAGAAAATCCAAATGCGTCCTCGGCTCCGGCACGCGGATCGAACGCGTCATGCGATAGCGTGTCTCCAGAAGTGGCCAATCGAACGTCTTCCCATTAAACGTCACCAGCACGCGCCGCTCGGCCAATCGCTCCGCCAGCGCCGTCAGCAGCGAATGCTCCTCGCTATGCTCGCGCAGAAAAAATTGCTCCACTTCAAGCCCGCCCGCGTCCCACCACGCGATCCCCACCAAAAACGCCACCGTGCCCGTTCCGCCCACGATTCCCGTCGTTTCCGTATCGAGAAAAAGCCATTGCTGCGGATCGGCCACCACCGCCGGCGCACCCGGCGCAACCAGCCGCAGCGCCTCCAAATCGAGCGGCCCATCCGGCGCCTCCGGCCCGATCGATTCCGAAAACCACCGCCGCAAACCAAGATGCTCGCCAAATCGCGTCTGCTGCGGCACCGCGCCCAGCAACTGCGCCAGCCGCTCCGACCCCGCAGGCAAATCGACCGAAACGCCTCGCCGCGCTTCCTCCGCAAGCGGCGCCAGCGTCCGTCGCGCGGGTTTCAGCGCCGCCAGCCGCGCAAATCGATCATTCAACGCACTCACGCAATCTCCCAAGCAGCCGCCGGGATTTCCCTGTGGCTCAGTGTCTCCGTGGCTAGGCCTTTCTTCACCCGCACAGCCGATCCAAAATCGCCAAAGCCGCTTCTTTCGCCCGTTCGCTTTTTTCGCCCGAAGGTCCCACGCACGAAGGGCACCCCGTTTCGCAAGGGCATGCGCTGATCAACTCCCGCGTCCGCCGCAGCAGCAAATCGCAAACGCGCCGCAGCGGCTCGCTAAACCCGATCCCGCCCGGATACGCGTCATACAAATAAAGATTCGGCTCGAAAAATTCCTTCATTGCCGCCGGATCGCGCAGCTCGCGCCCCGAGGGCCCCGCCTCCCACTCCAGGCGTTCGTCATCGATTCCCGGCGAAGCCGGCCGCTCGCCAACCGCCGTTCCCAAATCGCGCCGGTCGCACATCAGCAGCAGCGCAGCCATCGATTCCAGCGCATACAGCAACCCAAAAATTCCCGATTGCCGTTCTGAAATTGCAAACGGCAGGCTCGCCAGCAGCGGTCGCGCCAACGTGATCCAGAAAGCCGTCGTGTGCATTTCGTTTTCGGGAAGCTCGAGCTTGCCGTCGCCCACATTTTCATTTGTGAAAAATTTGATTTTCTTGAAGCCGATCACCTGCGAACGCACCAGCACATCGCCATGTGCGCGCGAAGCTGGTCCCGCGATCCGCTCCTCGTCCGCGATTTCCAGCACGCGCACTTGCGTATAGCGAATCGCATCTGTGTAGTAGTCCACGTTCACCGGATGCACGTAAGCCTTGCGCCTATCGAAATCCAGCTTGTCGACGTGATACTGCTGCCCCTGATGGATATAAATCGCGCTCGGATGCAGCGTCGTCAGCGCCGAAGAAAAATCCGTCTCCCCAATCACCTCGGCCGCGCCATCCTCCTCGCCGTTCTCTTGTCCGCTCGTATCAACGATCACAAAATTCTCCGCGGTCACCGCGCGCAGGCTCACCGTATCTGCCGGATACGCCTCCTGCACCCAGTGCCAGTGCTCGCCGCTGCGATGCAGAAAACCCGCCTCAGCCATCCGCTCGCAAAGCGCCGGCAAATCCACGCTCCCGAACCGCTCGCTCGGCGAAAGCGGCAGCTCAAACGCCGCGCATTTCAAATGATTCACCAGAATTTCCAGATTATCCGGCTGGACGTGCGCGTGTTCGGGCGACCGCCCGAAAAAATAGTCCGGATGCTGCACGATAAACTGATCGAGCGGCGCTGACGAGGCCACCAGCACCGCGCACGAAGTCCCGCTCCGCCGCCCCGCGCGTCCCGCGCGCTGCCACGTGGACGCAATCGACCCCGCATAGCCAGCCATGATGCACGCGTCGAGCGATCCGATGTCGATCCCCAGCTCCAGCGCGTTCGTCGCCACCACGCCCCGCACGCGCCCTTCGCGCAACCCGCGCTCGATCTCGCGCCGCTCGCCCGGCAAATATCCGCCGCGATAGCCGCGAATCGGCTCCGGCCTTCCGACCGGCGCAGGATTCGCCTGCCGCAGATATGTGAGCATCACTTCCGTATGCAAACGGCTGTTCGCGAAGACGATCGTCTGCAACTTCCGCGCGAGAAACTCTTTCGCCACACGCGTCGTCTCGTTGATATAGCTGCGCCGAATGCCCAAATTGCGGTTCACCATCGGCGGGTTGTAAAACACAAACAGCTTCTCCGCCGCGGGCGCGCCGTCTTCCTCCACCACCTCCATCGCCGATTCCGTCAGTTGCGCAGCCAGTTCGCCCGGATTCGCAATCGTCGCCGAACAGCAAATGAATTGCGGCGCCGAGCCATAGAATTTTGCGATCCGCGCCAGCCGCCGCAGCACGTTCGCTAGATGGCTGCCGAAAACGCCGCGATAGATGTGCAGCTCGTCCAGCACGATATAACGCAAATTCTCGAAAAGCCGCGTCCATTTCGTGTGGTGCGGCAAAATGCCGGAGTGCAGCATGTCCGGATTTGAAAGCACCACGTGCCCGCGCTCGCGGATCGACTTGCGCGCGTCGGCTGGCGTATCGCCGTCATACGTGAAGACTCCGAACTCGTCGTTGAGCCGCGTCGCAAGATCATGCAGTTCCGCAAGCTGATCCTGCGCCAGCGCCTTGGTAGGGAAGAGGTAAAGCGCCCGCGTGTCGCGGTCTTCGAGCACCGCGTTCAGCACCGGCAAGTTGTAGCAAAGCGTCTTGCCCGAAGCCGTCGGCGTCACCACCACGAAACTCTTGCCCGCGCGCGCCAACTCCGCAGCCGTCGCCTGATGCGAATAAAGCCGCTCGATGCCTTTCGCGCGATACGCCGCCGCCAGCGCCGGGTGCACCCATTCCGGCATCGCCCGATGCTGCGCTTCGCGCGCCGGAATGTGCTTCACCGCGGTCAGTACCTCGTCCGCGCGATACCGTCCGGCCAGCGTCGCCAGCGCGTCCTGCACCGCATCCAGCGCGCTCTGGCCGCGTGGCGCCAGCCCATTCAAATTCGCTGCCAACGCATTGGAGTTAGCTTGTGAAGTCGCCGCCATCTCTCCTCGCATCGCCCGCCTGCGTTCGAGAGTCGCAGCCGGGCAAGGCACCGGCCGCGTCCCGCGCTTCGCCTTTTGTTCGCTCAGAGCCTAACACGCCGCGCCGCGGCTTACAATCCCGGTTTGTGCCAAACGTAGATGTGAAGGTAGACCCCCAGGCATCATTCGAACCGACGCTGCCAGGGTGGCGAGCCCTCGCCCAGAGTTCTATGCGACTGGAACCAACTCGTGTTATCCGGCTAGTGAAGAAGAGGGCCCAACGGACGGTAAATCGTTCGCGGCATCGGTGTCTGTCCCGAAGATATGGGCGGGGTAATCACAGTGAAAGTCGTTCCGCTGTCGGCCGTTGCAAGAAGCGCCAGACCTTGCCAACTGCTGTACATCAGCCACGCGTTTGTGTCGTCAAAAAAGTCCATATCGATAAAGCGGCCCTCAGGTAACACGGTCGACGGCGGCACAATCGAGATTGGTTTTGCATCCATGTAAAAAACCGTTTTGAAAGACGGGTCGAGGTAAGCGGACCAGAAGATGTGATCGCGGCCAAAAGACGGCTCCGCGCTCATAGCGCTGAACCGCGAAAAGCGCCACGTTTTGCCGCCGTCTTTCGTGACGCCACTCACATAAGGAAGGGTCGCGCCGCCCTCTGTGTCTTCCAGGCCGGCGGCCAGCATCCCCTGCTTCGAATCGCGAAATTTTAACCCGACGAGGTATGTTCCTTCGTCTTCCGTGTCCTTCGGAAGCGACACGCTGATCGGCGTCCACGTTCGGCCTCCATCAGTCGTGCTCCACAGTTGCGCGTTGCCCTGAACGGGAGGGTCTTCGACGTCTGGCCGTTCGCCAATCATCCATCCCGTGCTTGGCGAAATAAACTGTAGAGGGCCCGGACCCGGAGGATCGGGCAGTCGATGCCATGTGTTTCCGCCGTCGGATGTAGCCATTAGCGCGTCTTTACTTGAATTCATTAACGCCCAGCGCCACAAAATCCAGCCATGATTCGCGTCGAAAAAGAATATTTGTGTCGGCCGGGAGGGCGCCGCGCCCTCCAAGTCAAGCAAGGGATTGCGCAGCCGCGTTATGCGCCACGTCGCGCCTCCATTTCTCGTATGGAGAAGCTTGAAATGTTGGTCACCCGGACCAGAGCCGCGGTCCGTCGCGAGCAGCCAACCGTTCTGGCGGTCTACGAAAAATAAATCTTCCACGCTGATGTCCCTATCGTCGAGCGACCTAATTTGCGTCCAGTTCCTGCCGTTATCCTTTGTCCAAAAGAAACGAAAGGCAGGGCAATCCATATACCAGCCCACCCCGGCCGAGATCAGCTTGAACCGCGCCATACCGCCGGAGCACACCGGCCCTGTTTGAGCGTCGAGCGCGCTCCAGGTCGATGCGAGCGGGCTGAGCACGACGCCGAATACTGTGGCAATGAGTATCCTGATAGCGGCCCTTCTTGCTATCCGCAAGCGTTCGCAGCTCCTGGAGGTTCCGTCTGGCACCTTGCTCGCCCTAGAGGGACCGTCGCATGAAGCCGGCCAACAGCCGGGCATTGATTATATTGGCCTTAGGGCAAAACGGTTTTTCAGGCCGTGCCGGGCGGCACACACTTTGTAGAACGGCGCCGTTCCGATCGCGAACACAAGCAAGAGGAAGATCAGAGAGAAGCAAAGCCTCAACGCCGTCGACCTGGGAATCGCCGCCTCGCCTCATTCCGATTGCCACGAGGGATGCACGCAAAGTGAGAAATTCTCCAGGTTGCGCATCTTTCCGCCACTATGCCTCGCATTATGGATGCGGGCGTCCCATTGCTTCCGCGACCCCAAGCAGCGCGACTTCCCGCTCGGCGGGAGTGGGCAGTGCTCGAGACCACGCGAGTGCAGGTTTCGGCCCCGATTGGATCGTCCACGCTCTAGCTACCTCGCGAATGCCCGCCGATCTGTAAGGGTGGCCATAACACGCGCTCTGCGCTTTGCTGATGTACCGAACCGCGTTTGCTATGTCCTTCTTGGCCGCAGAGAGCTTCGCAAATTCGGTGAGGCCAAAGCAGAGGTCCCACTGTTTTGGAGCGGAGAAGAGCAGTTTTTCCGCAGCCGTCGGATCGAAGCCGAATTCCTCGATCGCGGGATACGAGTGATCGCAGTTCTGCCGAACGATCGTAGCTGCCGCCTGTATGAATCCACCCGGCTGTGCCGCGGCGAAGTAAGCCTCCTCGCATGGGTCCGCTCGCAAAACTGGGATGTCCCTATCGGCTGATTCGGCGTATCTGGCGTTCCACAAGAACGAGGCCGCCAAGTCCCGACTCTTCAGTCCGGCTGCCAGATTGCGCGCCCGACCCAATTCGCCGCGCTTCTTCAGCTCGTCTGCTGCGTCGCCCAGGAGATTGCCTGTGGAACTCGGGTCCATTTGCTCTGCTGTTCCCAGCGCAGCCGCAAAATCGCCAGACTTTATTTGGTACTCCGCGATGGCCTGCAGCGCATCATCTGGCGAGGCAATCCCCGCCACGATGATCCTGGCCGCTTGCAAATGCCCTCGATTGGCCTCAACCACGGCGATCTGTTGCAATGCGTCACTAGAGTTTGTGAGTTCCCCGGCAGTTCCCAGAGCCCCCTTAATATCGCCGCGCCAGGCCCGGGCTATGGCTACCTGCTCGATCGCCTTTGCTCGGGTAGCGGCTTTGGCATAAGTCCGGGCCACCGCGAGAGCCCCGGCAGCGTCCCCATTTCTGGCTCGGATTCTAGCGAGGGCAATCAGCGAATATTGTGTGTCATCGTCGTGCGTTGAGAGGCGGACGCTGGCCAACGCGTCGTCGTAGTAGCCTTGCGCGGCTTGCTGGCAAAAGATGTCCCATGGCACCAGCCGGTCCTTTGGAGGAGCCGCTTTCTCGTATTCCCGCACGGCTTCGGCCAGGATTGCACGGTCGGACGGCGGGGACGGCCATGCAGCCGACAAAGCCGCGACAATGAAGAGAACCATCAGGAAGGCCGTCGCGGTTAGGATGCGCACCGGTTTGGACATTTGTTCTATCGCCTTAGACACCATTTCAGCAAAGACGGCTGGCCTTCGCGCGAAAAGGTGGATCGTTTAAGGCGCAAAATCGCGCCAATCAGCCGGAAATAAGCCCATTTTAAGCCACCAGTCCTCGAGCTGATCGCCGCTTCCCGGTTCTGGCGCAATTCTGTGGCTCGTACTAGAACGCCTGTAACCCGATTATTTGCTTGCAATTGCTGTCAATGTATGGTAAACTTGTCTCCTAAATTTATGACGAACTCGACCATACGCCCGGCGTCGCAAAGCCTGCCCCGGACCACCGCAAAAGGCGAAAGTCCAACCCTGTTTTCTAATCGACACTGGTCGATTAGAAATCACCGTAACCCCAATGACTCCAACAAAAGACGCGTTTCTAATCGACGCGTAAACCCCCTCTTTGAACTTTCGCCTCTGGCCGGGTCAACCGAAATCTTAATCGATACACAAAATGATTAGAAATCGTCATAAGTCTCATGCAATCAATAAGATCAAAAATTCTAATCGATACAGCCAGGCTGTTTTTCGATCGGCTTCAAAATCAGGCGCCGCCAAGCTTAGTGGCGAGGAAGGCGGGCGCTGACTACGGGGACCATCCAGACGGCGTAGCCGCCGGGATCGCGGATATTGGCGATCATCCGGTCGAAATAGGCGGCGGCGTTTTCGCGCGATATGGGCGTTTTTTCGCCAATGATTTCCACGTAGCCGTCGCGCCAGGCTTCGATGATGGCGGCGAAGGTTTCGCGCGGGACGCGAAGCGTATCGACCACGATGTAGTCCATCGTGATTTGCTCGAGCTTTAAATCATTCAAAATAGGGACGATATTGCGGCCAACGAAGAGATCGGTCCCCGTGGATTTGGCCATCGCCGCCGGCGCGACGCGCCAGAACTCGCTCGGGTCGGGCGTGCCCTGCTGGAAATGGAGCATCCCGTAATCCTCGGGAATCAGGTGCAGATAGCCGCCCGCGCGCGTCACGCGGACCAGTTCGGTGGCGACCCGGTCGGGGTATGGAATCGAGTGCATCACGTGGCGGCACACGGTGAGGTCGAAGGCGCCGTGGGGAAGGTTAAGTTCGAAGATGCTCTGATGCTCGAAGCGAAGCCGCGGTGCGAACTTGGCGTGGCGCTTACGAGCCAGTTCGAGATGATGATCCACGATGTCGATGCCCAGAACCTGAGCTTTCGGGAACAGTTCGGCGAGGCGGGAAGCTCCTTCGCCGGTGCCGCAGCCTGCGTCGAGGATGCGGGGCTTTTCCGGCAGCGAGTAGCGGCTGAAAAGGGGCATCTCCTGCGGCCAGATGGCGCTGGCTTGCGCAGCGAGATTGCGGACCATCGATTCGTCCGCCATTTGTTTGGCTTGTGGATTGAGGTCGGTCAACGAGTCCCTGCCCGGCGCGATCGGGTATATGTCGATGTAACACTAGAGCGCGCGCCCGCGTCAACGGCGCAGTAAGGAGGGTGTAAATCAAAGGCAAAGGCGGCCGGTGCAAGGAAAAGGCGGGATTATTCGTCGCGGGTGACGAGCAATTGCTTATAGGCTTCGCGGCGGGTGAGGCCGCGCTCACGGGCAGCTTGTTTTAATGCGGCTTTGCGGTCGAGGCTTTGTTCGCGCATCAGCTGCTCGACGCGCTTGGCGAGCGGGACGATGTTGGTGACGTTGGGAGCGGATTCACCGAGTCGGGGCTGCCCGGGCGCGCCGTCGCCGGCGCCGACGAGCAGGGTAATTTCGCCGCGCAGCGGTTTTTTGCGCACGGAGGATACGAGTTCTTCGAGATGGCCGTGGAGAAACTCTTCGTGCAGCTTGGAGATTTCGCGGGCGATCACGCAAGGGCGATTGCCGAAGATTTCGAGAATGTCTTCGAGCGAATCGAGCACGCGATGCGGCGCTTCGTAAAAGGCGAGGGTGCGCGATTCAGCGGCGAGCGCGCGAAGAGCTTTGCGGCGTTCAGTGGCGCGAGAGGGAAGAAAACCGATGAAGGTGAATTCGTCCGCGGGCAGACCCGACGCAGCCAGCGCGGAAACGAAGGCAGACGGGCCGGGAATGGGTATCACCTTGATGCCGTGACGAAGGCAGAGCGCGACGAGCCGCTGGCCCGGATCGGAAATGGCGGGCGTGCCGGCGTCCGTAACGAGTGCGACGCTGGCGCCCTGCTCGAGGTCGATGACGATTTCGGGCGCGCGCGTGAGCTCGTTGTGCTCGTGGTAGCTGACGAGTTTGGTGTGAATATCGAAATGCGAAAGGAGCTTCATCGTCTGGCGCGTGTCCTCGCAAGCGATCAAGTCTGATTCCTTGAGGATGCGGAGCGCGCGCAGGGAAATGTCTTGGAGGTTGCCGATGGGCGTGGCGACCACATGCAGGCAGCCGTGGCAGCCGCTGCCGGCGGGTGCATCCGCCGGGGAGGAGGTGTCAGGTGCGCGAGAGGTTTTGATCGTCGTCATTTTTGGTCTGTCGCGGTCAAGGCTTCATTTGCGTTTCTTGCGCCGGGCGGGTTTGCGCTGCGCATCGAGGAATTTGCCGATGAGCCACATGTGGCCGAAAGGGTCGATGACGGCGCCCTGGAGCATGTGGCGAATGGGCGCTGGGCCGACGGTTTTGTGCTCGTGATGATTCACCGGGCTGTGTTCGCGCGCGCCGGCAGCCAAAGCTTTTTTGTGCACGGCGTGAGGATCCTTGACGAAAAGTTCGATCCTCACCGTGGTGAAGCCGGCGTCAGACGGGACGCGAGTGCCGAAGGATGGCGCCTCTTCGGCGAGGAAGAACGGAGCGCCCTCGATGGAGAGACCGGCGACGATGTGCTTGTCGCCTAGCCGCCAGAGAACCTTGGCGCCGAACGCGGCTTTGTAAAACGCGATCGCCTCATAGCCGCCGCGCACTGCGAGCATAGGAGCAATTGTTGTGGGCAAGTGACACGCTCCGCGAAAACGAAAAAGAAGGATACCGCAGACGCGGCGAGGGCGAGAAGAGAAGGTTGAGATTGCACTTTCGGCCGGCGGCGCGGGGCAGGGGTCGTGATGAAGATGCGGGCATGATATGATTTTTACGGCTGCGGGATTTCCTCGGGAATAGGTGAAGGAGGAGCGTAACTTTGCCGCTCTACGAATATAAGTGCCGGAAATGTGGGCACCGGTTTGAAAAGATCGAGAGCATGAATGCTTCGACGACGAAGAAGTGCCCGAAATGCGGGAGCACGGCGGAGCGTTTGCTCGCGGCGCCTGCGATCCAGTTCAAGGGGACCGGCTGGTACGTGACCGATTACGCAGGTAAGAACGCGGCGAAAAACAGCGGCGAGGCTGCGGACGGATCGTCAGCGGAAAGCAAGAAGTCCGAGGACAGCAAATCCGGCGAAGCGAAATCGGCGGAGACGAAGTCCTCGGGGAACGAAGGATCGAAGAAGCGCAAGAAATAAGCAGACCGGACATCGAGACGCGCGCGTCTCGCTAGAGTTTCAGAGATTTCAGGTAGTTGCGGAAATCCTGACCGAGTTTAGGGTTTTTCAGGCCGAGTTCCACGTTGGCGATCAGGAAGCCGAGCTTATCTCCTGCGTCGTAAGTCTTGCCGTCATAGAGGAATCCGAGCATACCTTTCTCTTGCGTCAGCGTGCGCATGGCGTCGGTGAGTTGAATCTCGCCGATCGCGCCGGGCTTCACGTTGCGCAGGTAATGGAAAATTTCCGGAGGCAGAAGGTAGCGGCCGGAGATGATGAAGTCCGATGGCGCTTTTTCGGGCGCGGGCTTTTCGACGAGATCCTTGATGCGCAGAAGCTGCTTGCCCCATTTGGGAAAATCGCCCGGCGCTGGATCGATCACGCCGTATGAGCTGACTTTTTCGTGCGGCACTTGCTCCACGAGAATCGTGCCGAGGCCGGTCGCTTCGTAGATTTCCTTGATCGATCGCGTAGACGGAATCGTGCTGTGCATGATCATGTCCGGCAGCAGCACGGCGAATGGTTCATCGCCCACGAGTTCAGCGGCACAGAGCACGGCATGCCCGAGGCCGAGTGCTTCGCTCTGGCGGGTATAGCTGAATTTCAGGCCACCGCCGATTTCGCGGACCAGTTGCGCCTGACTAGTCTTGCCGCGCGCCTCGAGAAAGGCCTCGAGTTCGGGCGAGAAGTCGAAATGGTCTTCGATGGCGCTTTTGCCGCGGCCGGTGACGAAGATGACATCCTCGATGCCGGAAGCGAGGCATTCTTCAACCGCGTATTGAATGACGGGCTTATCGACGACCGGCAGCATTTCCTTGGGCATGGCTTTCGTTGCCGGGAGAAAGCGGGTGCCGAGACCCGCCGTGGGGAGCACAGCTTTCCTGACGCGCTTGGGCTTTTCGTTCATGTGATTGTTCCTGTGTTTTCGCCTGAGAGGATCCTCGGATCGCGAAGCGGTTCGAGCGCGCCTGCCTGACGCAGGCCGGTTGGCCCAAAACCATATGCTACCATAGCGGTTTTGCGGGATTCGTCGGGTTGATAATGGATGTTCTGAAAGCCAAATATATGTTTTGGAGAGCGCGGTTGAAAGATGGGCGATGAACTGATTCTAGGCATTGAGTCGTCATGCGACGAGACGGCCGCGGCTGTGGTCGCGGGCGGGCGGCGAATCCTGTCGAGCGTAGTGGCGTCGCAGGTACCGATTCACAGGAAGTACGGCGGCGTGGTGCCGGAGCTGGCTTCGCGGGAGCATCTGCGCCAGATCGTGCCGGTGGTGCGTGAAGCGGTTGAACAGGCTGGTATCGGCTTGCGAGACGTGAGCGCGATCGCCGTGACGCGGGGCCCGGGGCTGATTGGTGCGCTGCTTGTGGGCGTTACCTACGGGAAAGTGCTCTCGTACGCGCTGGGCAAGCCATTGATTGCCGTAAACCATCTCGAGGGGCATGTCCATGCGGTCTTGCTCGAGGCGCACATCGCAGGCAGGGAGCCGCAATTGCCCGCAGTTTGTCTGATTGTTTCGGGCGGGCACACCATTCTTTATCACGTGACGGCAAGCGGAGATGCGAACGGCGCGACGCGCTTTTCCTACGCACGGATCGGCGGCACTCGCGACGATGCGGCGGGCGAAGCGTACGACAAAGTGGCGAAGATGCTGGCGCTGGGATATCCGGGCGGCCCGGTGATCGATCAGCTTGCAACGCACGGCGACGCGAAAAAAGTGCACTTCGGCGGACCGAAAATGAAGGGCAATCCGTTCGATTTCAGCTTCAGCGGGATCAAGACGGCAGTCCTTTATCATTTGCGGCGGAATCCGCAAATGCAGCCGGAGATTGAGGCGCGCCAGGCGGCATTGAGTCGAGGTGAGCGCGGCGCGGCGGTTCTTTTGCCGCTTTGTACCGCGGACACACTCGACCTGGTGGCAAGCTTCCAGCATGCAGTGGTGGAAGACCTGGTCTCGCGAACTCTCGACGCCGCGGAGCAGTACGCGGTGCGCACCGTGTTTGTTTCGGGCGGCGTGGCGGCGAACGGCGCCCTACGAAAGGCCTTCGAGGCGGAGGGCGAGCGGCGCGGCCTTCACGGTTATTTTCCGAGCCGGGCGCTTTCCACCGACAATGCCGCGATGATTGCCGCCGCCGGATATCCGCGGTTTCTGGCTGGGGAGCGCGAGAATTTGCAGTTGAATGCCGAGGCGAATTGGCCGCTCGCCTGACCGATATCAAATCGGCTGGATTTTGTGGACCGGGCGAAGAACATCCGAGGGATCGTAATTGTGCAGGCCACTCGCGATTTCGCCGGCGGGCAAGCGGCGCAGCGAATAGACGTAAGGCCGGGGGCCGACGGTAATGCATTTCTCGGCGATCACTTGGAAATAGACGCCCGCATAACGCAACGTAAACGGATATTTCCAGCCCTCGCGTCGCCGGCACGAAGCGATCTGGATGTCGCAGATTTTGCCGCCGGGAGTGATTTCGTCAGCAACCAGAGGCAGTTCGGCTGCGGCGCGCTTGCGCTGCGTGAAACGCCAGGCGGAATCGGCGATGTAGAGGGGAAGAGTGCCGACCACTTCGCCAGTAGTCAACGCCCCAAAGGTGCGCACGATTCCTTCCAAGCCAAAGTAGCAGACCACCCAGGTTGCCGGGTTGACCATGAAAGTGAGAAACGCGGTTTCGCCCGATAGCTCGAGCGAGCGGAATGCGAACTGCCCCGACGTAAGGCTAAACGCGGGGTAGTGGTCGCCGAGAGTTCCAACGTAGTAGATAAACCAAAACCATAAAACCACGAGCGCGATGAACGCCTCGGCGAGCCCGGAAGCCATGGCGGCTCGCGCGAGGTATTTTCCCGCGCCCGCGTGCTCGCGTTCACGCCACCGCTTTGGCAGAAGCGTGTAGAACGGCCCAACGACATAAGCTGTCCAGGAAGCGCTCATGGGAAAAACTCTCATCATAGAGTAATCGCAGTTGGCTTCGGCGTGCCTGTACCTACGGACAGATATAGCCGCGCAGTAAATAGTTAGCTTTTGTGGGAGTACTCGCCCTCGAACGACGTGGCCGTGTCGCTGCATCCTGTTACCTTGTCGCAATCACTTGTGCCGATGCTTTGGTCGTAATCACAGGGAGGCTCGCCGTGTCTAAGGCTCGAATTTTGGCGATTGTGCTCGTCGTTATATTCGTCGCCAGTGCAGGTTTCCTCGCGCAGCGAATCGTGAGCGCAGAGAATCCCAAGCCCGTCAGCGCCGACGAGTTACTGGCATTGATCGCCGGCAACGCGCTGCCACAGGACATCGTGCATAAAGTCTCGCAGGACGGGATTTCATTTCGACCGGACGACGCCTTCAAAGCGCAGTTGAACGACATTGGCGCGGATGCATCGATTATCGCCGCAGTGAATGCGGCAAAGCTTGGACCCGAGGCTGAATCCCTGGATTCAGCGCACCGGGAGGTGCTTCAGCATTACGTCAATGCTGCGCACAAGATGAAGGCCAAGGATTATCAAGGCGCATCGGATGAACTGGGTGAGGTGGTGAAAAGCAGCTTCGACGTTGTCGACCCGGGATTTGTGCTGGGCGAGGTGTTTCGGCTTGAAAACGAATTTTACGAGTCGGCGGCGACGTATGGCGCTGTGTTAGCTCGCGACTCGAATTATCCGGGGGCGCACGCGAAGCTAAGCTACATCGAGATCAAGCTGGAAGATGACGAATCGGGTCTGCGGCAAGCCAAGCAGGCGCTGGCAGAGTATGCCGACGACGCGGAAGGCCATAAAGATGCCTGCCTCGCGATGGAAGGGCTAAAGGAATACGAGGCGGCTGCGGCTGAATGCCTCGAAGCACTCCGGCTTTTCCCGAATTATCCGAACGCGCACCTCGATTTGGGGATCATTTACGAAGACGAGGGGAAGCTCGACGACACGATCGCCGAAATGAAGAAGGCTCTTGCCCTCGAGCCCGGTGACGCGCTCAATCTCTACGACTTAGGTTACGCGTACGATCAGAAGGGCGACTTGCCATCCGCTATCTCGTTCTATCGCCAAGCCGTCGCAGCTGATCCGACTTGGTTCAACCCCCGTCAAAATCTGGCCGCTTCGCTGGAGCAAACAGGGGACTACGCCGATTCGGTGGCCGAATACCGCGAAATGGAAAAGATATTTCCCGATTCGGCCGTTTGCCACTTCTGCACGGGCATCGCTGTTCTCTGGAGCGGTGACATGGATGGCGCGGAAGCCGAGTTTCGCAAGGCGATCCAACTCGATCCCAGCGACCCTGACCCTCACGTCTATATCGCCCGCATTCGCCTGCAGCAAAAGCGGTATGACGAGGCTCTGAAGGAAGATCAGATCGCCGAGCAGCTCGATGCCAACTCGTTTGACGCACACAACGGGGCTGGCATGGTGCTTCTCGCCGAAAGCGACTTCGCAAAAGCTGCGGCAGAGTTCAAACAGGCCGAGGATCTGAAGCCGAGCGACGCGTCAGTCCACGATCAATATGGGCAGGCGCTTCTCAACGAAGGTAAGACGACGGATGCTATACAGGAGTTCAAACAGGCGTCGCTGCTCGACCCCACGATGGTTCCCGCTGCAATTCACCTGGCACACGCTTATGAACAGACGGGCGACTGGGCTGACGCGATGGCCGAATATCATAAGACTGCGTTACAGCAAGCTGGAATCGACATTCGGATGCAGCGGTGGCGCGGCTCGGAGTTCGATCCCGAGAAGGAATATGAGGGCGCGCAGGGCCGATTCAATGACTACATCGCTTCCTTGAAGGCGTCCGGCAATGCGGCGCAGGCGACGGCGCTCGAAGCGCAGATTGCCAACATGCAGAAATCGAAAGGCCTTTCGGATCAGCTCAACGCGCTGATGCAGGCCGGGGTGCAGGCCTATCAACAGCGAAAGTTCGAGGAAGGATTCCAGGATTTCAAGCAAGCCGTGGATATCGCGCGCCAGATGCAGCCCCACGACGCGCGTCTCGCTGCCGCCCTGGATTATCTGGGCAACGGCTATATGGCGCACGATTTTGCATCCGCCGATACCAGCTTCGAAGAGGAGCTAAAAGTCGATACCGAACTTTACGGCCCGAACTCGCCGAATCTCGATCTGCCTCTCGAGTCGCTCGGAAACAGCGCCATGATCCAGAAGAATTATGCCGCGGCAGAAAAATACTACTTTGAGGTCGTGGATCTCACCTCAAGAGCCTATGGTGAAAGCAACGACCAGGTTGCGATGAAGCTTGTGAGCGCAACGCGGCCACTTCTCGTACAGAAGCAATTCGACAAGGCAGAGCCTTATCTGCTGCGAGCTGAACACATTGAAGAATCCACATACGGCGAGGACAGCGGTCCCGTCGAGTATCCCCTGGCCAGCCTCTGCTGGATGTACGACCAATGGAACAAACCGGACAAGGCCGAGCCGTGCTACGAACATTATGTCCGGTCCGTGGAAAAGCAGTTCGGCGTGAACAGCCCCAAAATTATTTCCGTGCTCGTGGCGGAATCGGCGGCGCTCCGCAAACTCGGACGCGCCTCCGATGCCGACGTGGTAGATAAGCGGGTTGCCGCATTGCGAAGCGCAACCATGAGGGCGAACTGACCGGGAGGCTCGGTTTACCAGCAGAATCGTCTGAGCACTCGAGTCGATCGGGCCCGCTCTCATCGATCCGGCGAGGCGAGGGAAGGCTCAGCGCCGTCAGTTGCGCTTGGGATGCGATTCGGTGCTGCCATCCTCAAGCTTCAGGGCCCATTTCACTGCCTCGAGGTACATTTTTCGCACGTCCGGATTCTCGTACTCCTCCCGGTTGTGGCCCAGGCTGGAATAGAAAACGCGGCCGTTTCCGTACATTTTGGCCCAGGTGATCGCGTAATCCTGATCGGCGTGAATCCCGTTATCAAAGTTGCCGCGGCCGGGGCCGCGTCCCCGCCCTGCATTCGCGGAAGCGGCGGCCTGCTGCGCCTGGTGATAGGCTTCTACCTGTGCGGCCGTCACATCACCTGCGGCTTGCGCGGCGACCGGTCCTTGAGACGCAAACGGTTCCTGCGAGCCGGTTTTCGCCGGAAGCTTGGTTTCATCCAGACGCATCAGGACGTTCACCTTGTCTCGCGACCAGGTGCTCGAACGCGGGACGTACATTTCGTCACACAGAACGATGTGAGTGGACGCGAAGTGGCGCATGGCAGGGAACGCGGGATCTTCGATGATCACAGGCGCGGCAAACGTGAGCCACGGATGGTTCGCAAACTCGCCTCCGATCATCTCCGTGTATTCGGGCCAGACGCCATTGTGATTCGCATCGAGAGCGGCATGCACGCCCACGAACCCTTTGCCGTCGTCGTGAATGGCTGAGATGAAATCCTTCTTCTGCTGATCAGTGAGCTGCCATGTCCCCGTGGTGTTGACGGCGACAATTGCGTCAAACCAGTTCAAGTTGCGATTGTCTCCGGCGCCGGTGTAGCCCTTGGTGATCCACTTCGTATCGGTACGAATTTCGGTATCCCACAAGCCGGTCTCTTTGCCGAGTTCCCAAAACATTACTTCGCCATCTGTCGTCGAGCCGTGATGCCATCCATTGGTGAATCCGAGGACGAGCACGTTCTTTTTCGGCGTCGCGGGATCGACGAGAGGAAGCGGTGTGATTCCGCCGGGAGGGCCAGGAATTGCAGCCGGGGGAGGGGCTTGAGTCTGCGCCGGGGTTTGGGCTCGCGCGCCGGTCGTCCAGAAAACGATCCCGCCTGCTGCTAGCACTGCCACTATGCAACCTACGATTGCCGCTCTTCTCATGAGACTCCCTCCTGAGCAAACCGCTGCCGGAGGGAAATATCACACGCGGTGCCATATTTCAATGTTTGTACGCAGGGCTCGACGCGGATGCATCGCGTCGCGCCTCCGCGCCGGAGCCGGCTGTACACCAAACTCTCTCAAGCTGATGAACCCTTGGATTTGCGGCGAAGCGCAGCTTTCGGAGGCCGCTCGATGTGAGCGACGACGGAGCTGGTTTCCGAGCAGTAGACGAAATAGCGGCCGGGGCGCTCGGCGGCGATCTGCTCCATTCGTGCGTATGCCTCGTTGAATCCTGTGACAGCCTCTAGCCACATAGCGTCTTTGTGAATTTCTCCGGAGAAAATATCGAATTTTGTTCCTCGTGGTTTCATCGGAATATTTCGGATGAGTCCTAAGGGGAAGAATGAAGGGAGAATAGCGAAGAAGTTCTAGTACGTTTGCATCGAGGTTCTCATGCTTGCAATTGAAAGCAGAAATTTTTGAGTTTTGGGCGGTGTGGCTCCAGGGAATGAGCAGGTGCGGGTGGCTCAGCTTACGCTTGCAGGAGCGGCCTGCAACGGGGCTCTAGCCTGTATCGGGATCGTGACTTCGAGGATCGTGCCCGGATGCGCTTGGCGCAGCCGAAGGTCACCACCGAGCTCCTTGACGCGTTGCTTCATGCCCGCGATGCCTACGCCGACGCTGCCGGGACGCAGGCCGATCGTGTCTTCCGAGACGCCTTTGCCGTCGTCGCGCACGCGCAGCAGGATTTCGTTTTCCCGCTTGCTGAGCTGCACCCATGCATGCCGAGCCTGCGCGTGGCGGAATATATTGGTGAGTGCTTCCTGGACAACGCGGAATATTGCCGTTTCAAGTTCAGAGGGAAGGCGGGGGAAATCCGTGGGCGTGGCGTCCAGTGAAGCGCTGATGCCGCTGCGCTTCGCGAATCCATCGAGATACCAGGCCAGGGCGAAGCTGAGCCCGATTTCGTCGAGCATGGGAGGGTGCAGGAGGTGAGAGATGTTGCGGACCTCCTGAATCATGCGGTCGATCAGGGCGCGCAGGTCGGTGGCTGTCTGCTTATTTGCTTCCAGGATTTGTGCACCTTGCAAAACTCCCTCGAGCATGATTTTCGCAGCCGTCAAGTCCTGGCCGAGGCCGTCGTGCAGATCGCGCGCAATGCGGCGGCGCTCTTCGTCCTGGGTGGAAATCAAGATGCTGGAGAGCCTGCGCAGCTCGAGGTTCAGAACTTCCGTCTGGTGCGCCTTGCGGTGCAATTCCGCGAAGACGCTTACCTTCGCGCGCAGCAGCTCAGGAACGACTGGGACGGAAATGTAATCGACCGCACCCCGCGCATAGCCTTTTAGCCGGTCGATGTCCGTCATGTGGACGGCGGAGACGAAGATAATGGCCGTTTTCTGAAAACGGGGATGCTGGCGGATGGTGTCGGCCAATTCGAAGCCGTCCATGTCCGGCATACTGACGTCCATCAAGACGACGGCAATATCATTCCGTAGGAGGAATTCGAGAGCCTCTCGGGCCGAATTGGCTTTAATGAGATTTTCGCCGAGCTCGGCGAGTATGGCCTCGTAGCTGAGCAGCTTGCTGGGCTGGTCGTCAACCATGAGGATGTTGACCTTATCTGTCACGCGAAATTCCTGTGGTCCTCTCTATTTTTTGTCGGCGCCTTCGCACCGGTAATCGTTTCTCCGGCGTCTATCTGTGCAGCCACATTCTGAGCGTCGATAGCAATTGGTCCGTGTTCACCGGCTTTGCCAGATATTCGGAAGCTCCGGCTTCGAGACACCGCTCGCGGTCCCCCTTCATGGCTTTTGCCGTTAAGGCGATGATCGGGAGGCGATGGAACAAAGGCTTTTCGCGGATCACCTGCATCGTTTCGTAACCATCCATCTGCGGCATCATGATGTCCATGAGCACAATGGCTACGTTGGGGGTGCATTCGAGGATGCTGATCGCTTCGGCGCCCGTGCCTGCCGCGAGGACGACCATTCCGCGGCGTTCGAGGACGCTGCTGAGCGCGAAAATGTTGCGGACGTCATCGTCCACAACCAGAACTTTCTTGCCGACGAGAGCCTCATCTGAGTGATGCAGGCGGTCCAGCATCTTCTGCTTGGCAGCCGGCAGCTTGGTGATGTCGCGATGGAGGAAAAGCGCCGTCTCATCCAGCAAGCGCTCGGGCGATTCCACTCCCTTGACGACGACGCTGCGAGCCAGGGCGTGCAAGCGCGTATCTTCATCCGGCGAGAGCTCCTTGCCCGTGAAAACGACCACGGGCAAATCCGGCGAAGCCGGCTTTTCGCTGATACGCTCGAGCACGTCGAATCCGCTCATATCCGGCAAACGCAAATCGAGCACCATGCAATCGAACGAGCCGTCCCGAATGACGTCGAGGGCGTCTTTACCGGTCGAGACGACCGTGGCATCGATGTCGTCATACAGCAAAAGCTCGCGAATGCTGAGCTGTTCGCCCGGATTATCCTCCACGATCAGCAATTGCTTGCGGCGCGGCTTTGCGTAGTCCTTCATACGCGTCAGAGCTGCGTCGAGGGCTTCGCGCGTGGCCGGCTTGTTGACAAAGGCGAAGGCCCCGCGAGCCAGCCCATGATGGCGGTCCTCGTCGAGCGTCAACATCTGGACAGGGATGTGTCGCGTGGCCGGGTCGCGCTTCAAGTGGTTGAGCACGGTCCAGCCGAGCATATCGGGCAAGTAAACGTCCAGCGAGATGGCGGCAGGGTTGAACTCGTGCGCCAGCGTCAGCGCGTCTGACCCGCGAGACGCGAGCAGCACTTTGAATCCCCTTTCGCGCGCAAGATCGCGAAGAACGTGCGCGTAATGCACATCGTCTTCGACCACGAGCAACACCGTGTCATCGGGCGAAAGGTCGTTGCGGTCGTCCGCAATCTGGTCGGCCGTGATTTCAGCGATAGCGGCCCCCGACGGCGGTATGTGCGAGGCCGCGGCAATTTCCGGCGGCATCAGCTTGGCGGTCACCGGCGGCGGAACGTACGTCTGAGGCAGGTAGAGCGTGAATGTGCTGCCTTCGCCTGGCACGCTCCGCAGCTGAATTTCGCCCCCGAGCAGGCTTGCGAGTTCGCGGCTGATGGCAAGTCCGAGGCCCGTCCCGCCGTATTTGCGGCTCGTGCCGGCATCGGCCTGCTGAAAGGCTTCGAAGATGATGCGCTGCTTTTCCTGCGGAATTCCGATGCCGGTGTCTGACACGGAGAAGGCGATTACTGAAGTAGCCGATCCCAGCACCAGATGGTCCGGCGACCACCCGTTCGTTACATATTTCACCGAGAGCCGCACACCGCCCTGCTCCGTGAACTTGAAGGCATTCGAAAGCAGGTTTTTGAGCACTTGCTGCAAGCGCTTCGAGTCTGTGACAAAACCGCGCGGCAGATGCGGATCCGTCTGAACCTCAAAGCTGAGCCGGCGATTTTCCGCCTCGTGACGGAAGGGTCGAGCCGCCATTTCGAGCAGGCTGGCGAAGAACACTTCCTCGGCCTGCACGGAAACCGTCCCCGACTCAATTTTTGATAGATCGAGGATATCGCTGATCAGGTTGAGCAGGTCGGTTCCAGCGCCGTGGATGGTGCGCGCAAATTCGACCTGTTTTGGCGTGAGGTTGCCATCGAGATTTTCGCCGAGCTGCTGGCCGAGGACAAGAATACTGTTGAGGGGCGTGCGCAGTTCGTGAGACATGTTGGCGAGGAAGTCTGACTTGTATTTCGAGGTGAGGGCGAGCTCCTTGGCCTTTTCTTCCAAAGCCCGGCGAGCTTGTTCAATTTCCTGGTTTTTGCGCTCGACTTCGGCGTTCTGTTCGGCAAGCTGCTGCGCTTTGAGGGCGAGCTGTTCATTCTTCTGCTGCAACTCTTTCTGTTGCGTTGTGAGTTCGCCGGCCAGCTGTTGGGACTGCTTCAGCAAGCTTTCGGTCTGCATCGTAGCTTCGATCGAGTTGAGCACGATGCCGATGCTCGCAGTGAGCTGCTCAAGAAACGCAAGATGCGAGGTGGTGAACGCGTTCAGCGACGCGAGTTCGATCACGGCCTTGACGCGATCTTCGAAGAGCACAGGCAGGACGATCACGTTCTGCGGCACGGCTGTAAAGAGGCCAGAGCGGATCGGCACCGTATTCTGAGGCAGATCGCCGATCAGCATGCGGCGCTTTTCCGCGGCGCATTGGCCCACGAGGCCTTCGCCAATCTGCAGACGCTTCGCGTGGCCGTTTTCGTTGTTGTCAGCGAACGCGGAAAGCAAGGCCAATTCGGCCGATTCATCCGCTTCCATCTGATAAATCACGCCCTGCTGCGCATTCACCAGCGGAGCCAGTTCCGAGAGAAGCATGCGGCCCACTGTGGTGAGGTCGCGCTGGCCCTGCAACATGCCGGTGAAGCGGGCGAGGTTAGTCTTGAGCCAGTCTTGCTCCTTGTTGCGATCGGTGGTGAGGCGAAGGTTGTCAATCATCGTGTTGATGTTGTCCTTCAGCTCGGCGACCTCTCCGCTCGCTTCGACCTGAATGGATCGCGTCAGGTCGCCCTTGGTCACTGCGGTTGCCACTTCGGCGATTGCGCGCACCTGATTCGTGAGGTTGTCCGCGAGGAGGTTGACGTTGCCGGTCAGGTCCTTCCAGGTGCCGGCCGCGCCGGGAACGTTCGCCTGCCCGCCAAGCCGTCCTTCGACGCCGACTTCCCGGGCAACGGTCGTCACTTGATCGGCGAATGTCGCCAGCGTATCCGTCATGTTGTTAATAGTTTCCGCCAGCGCCGCCACTTCGCCCTTCGCGTTCACCGTCAGTTTCTGCGTCAGTTCACCGTTGGCGACCGCCGTAACGACTTTCACGATGCCGCGCACCTGCTCGGTGAGGTTTGCGGCCATGACGTTGACGTTGTCAGTCAAATCTCCCCACGTACCGGCGACTCCCGGCACCTGAGCTTGGCCGCCAAGCTTCCCTTCGGTGCCGACTTCGCGTGCCACGCGGGTAACTTCGGCCGCGAAGGCGTTCAGCTGGTCCACCATGGTGTTAATAGTGTTCTTCAGTTCGAGAATTTCGCCCTTCACGTCGACGGTAATTTTGCGGGAAAGGTCGCCGCGCGCCACGGCCGTGGTCACTTCCGCGATGTTGCGGACCTGGCCGGTGAGGTTACCGGCCATGGCGTTGACCGAGTCGGTGAGGTCTTTCCAGGTGCCGGCGACGCCGGGAACATTCGCTTGGCCGCCAAGCCGTCCTTCGGAACCGACCTCGCGGGCGACGCGCGTCACTTCGGCAGCGAACGAACGCAACTGCTCGACCATCGTGTTGAGCGTCTCTTTAAGCTGCAGAATTTCCCCGCGTACATCGACCGTGATTTTTTTCGAAAGATCGCCCGTCGCAATCGCGGTGGCCACTTCGGCAATGTTGCGGACCTGCGCCGTGAGGTTGCCGGCCATAAAGTTGACGTTGTCCGTGAGGTCTTTCCAGGTGCCGGCGACGCCGGGAACTTGCGCCTGGCCGCCGAGTTTTCCTTCGGTGCCGACTTCGCGCGCCACGCGGGTGACTTCGCCGGCGAACGCGTTGAGCTGGTCCACCATGGTGTTGATAGTGTTTTTCAGCTCGAGGATCTCGCCCTTCACGTCGACGGTGATTTTGCGCGAAAGGTCGCCCAGCGCGACGGCCGTGGTGACTTCCGCGATGTTTCTCACCTGGGCCGTGAGGTTACCGGCCATGGAGTTGACGGAATCGGTGAGGTCTTTCCATGTGCCGGCGACGCCTGGCACGTTCGCTTGGCCGCCAAGACGTCCTTCAGTGCCGACTTCGCGCGCCACGCGCGTTACTTCCGACGCGAACGAGCGCAATTGATCGACCATCGTGTTGATGGTGTCTTTCAGCAGCAGAATTTCGCCGCTGACGTTGACCGTGATTTTTTTCGAAAGGTCGCCGCTCGCGATTGCAGTGGAAACGTCCGCGATGTTGCGCACCTGCGCGGTCAGGTTACTCGCCATCGAGTTGACCGAGTCCGTGAGGTCTTTCCACGTGCCCGCCACGCCCGGGACGATGGCTTGTCCACCGAGTTTGCCGTCGGTGCCGACTTCGCGCGCCACACGCGTGACTTCCGATGCGAACGCGCGCAACTGGTCCACCATAGTATTGATAGTGTCTTTCAGCTCCAGAATTTCGCCCTTCACATCGACGGTGATTTTGCGCGAGAGGTCGCCGCGCGCCACGGCCGTGGTCACTTCCGCGATGTTGCGCACCTGGCCGGTGAGGTTGCTCGCCATGAAGTTCACGTTGTCCGTGAGGTCCTTCCACGTGCCGGCGACGCCTGGCACTTGCGCCTGCCCGCCGAGCTTGCCTTCGGTGCCGACCTCGCGCGCCACGCGTGTTACTTCGCCCGCAAACGCATTGAGCTGGTCCACCATCGTGTTCAGCGTATCTTTCAGCTCGAGGATTTCGCCCTTCACGTCGACGGTGATCTTGCGCGAGAGGTCGCCGCGCGCCACGGCTGTGGCAACCTCAGCGATGTTGCGCACTTGGCCCGTGAGGTTGCCGGCCATGGAGTTCACGGATTCCGTGAGGTCCTTCCACGTGCCGGCGACGCCAGGAACTTGCGCCTGGCCTCCCAGCTTCCCGTCGGTACCGACTTCGCGCGCCACTCGCGTCACCTCGCCCGCGAACCGGTTGAGCTGGTCCAACATTGTGTTGAGGGTTTCTTTCAGCTGCAGGATTTCGCCGCGGACATCGACCGTGATTTTCTTCGAGAGGTCGCCATTGGCAATGGCGGTCGCGACTTCCGCAATGTTGCGGACCTGGCCGGTAAGGTTGCTGGCCATGAAGTTTACGTTGTCGGTGAGGTCCTTCCACGTACCGGCGACGCCAGGCACGTTAGCCTGACCGCCGAGCCGGCCCTCGGTGCCGACTTCGCGTGCCACGCGTGTCACTTCGCCGGCGAACGCGTTGAGCTGGTCGACCATGGTGTTGATGGTGTCTTTCAGCTCGAGAATTTCGCCCTTCACATCGACAGTGATTTTGCGCGATAGGTCGCCGCGCGCGACGGCCGTGGTCACTTCGGCGATGTTGCGCACCTGCGCGGTCAAGTTGCTGGCCATGGCGTTGACCGAGTCCGTCAAATCTTTCCACGTGCCGGCCACGCCGGGCACAACGGCCTGGCCGCCCAGTTTGCCGTCGGTGCCGACTTCGCGCGCCACGCGCGTCACTTCCGAGGCAAACGACCGCAGCTGATCCACCATCGTGTTGATGGCTTCCTTTAGCTGCAAAATCTCGCCGCGCACATCGACCGTAATTTTGCGCGAGAGGTCGCCACTTGCCACGGCGGTCGTCACTTCTGCGATGTTCCTCACCTGCGCGGTGAGGTTGCCTGCCATCGCGTTCACTGACTCGGTCAGGTCCTTCCACGTGCCCGCCACGCCCGGCACATTTGCCTGGCCGCCGAGGCGGCCTTCGCTGCCCACCTCGCGTGCAACACGCGTGACTTCTGAGGTGAACACACCCAGCTGCTGAATCATCGTGTTCACGATGCTCGCCGACCGCAAAAATTCACCTTGCAACGGACGCCCGTCCACGTCGAGCCGCACTGTCTGCGTCAAATTACCTTGCGCCACGGCCGCGATCGCGCGCGTCATTTCCGTGGTCGGCCGCAGCAGGTCGTCCACCAGCTCGTTCACGTAGACTTCGATCCCGCCCCAGGCCCCGCGCGACTCGTGAAAACGCGCCCGCTCCCGCGTCCTGCCGTCTTTGCCCACCACCTGGCAGACGCGTTGTAGTTCCCGCGCCATTTGCTCGTTCGCGGCGACGATCTCGTTGAATGTGTCCGCGATTTTGCCTTCGAGCCCAACCCACGAGCTGGGCAGCCTGACCGTGAAGTCGCCGTCGCGCATCGTGCGCAGGCTTGCCAGGATCAGGCTGAGATTACCGGCCGAATCCTTCGTCTCGTGGTGACCATTTGCGGTTTTTTCTTGAGTTTTCATCTAAGCTTTCTGGACCGCCGCGTGGCCACTCTGCATCACCTGCGTGAAAAGACGCGACGGAATCATCTCCACTCGATTATCGGTCAGGATAGCTCCCACCATTTAGCATGAGCTGCGGATGCCTGGCTCTACAGTGATTTCTGTAGGGTGCTTACGGTCAAGCAGGTAGAACTGTAGCCAGGACTTTCCCTAAGTTCGGCGGAAAAACATGAGTCGTTGAAGGATCTGGGGCCCGCTTGTGCAGACCTCGTCCGGGAATTGCGAGTCCGATCCCGGTTCGTACACGTTTCAGCGAAACAATTCGGCGTTGTATTCGCGGATCAGCTCGTAACATTCGCAGGATGCGGCTTCGAGCGCTTTGCGGTTCAGCACGCGAACCGACCCGCGCGTGTACTCGATAACGCGGTGTTTCTGCAGGGCGCCTGCTGCTTCCGTCACGCTGCCGCGGTCGGTGCCAAGCATCGTCGCCAGGAAGTCGTGAGTCATCGGAATGAAGCCGGATTGCACACGGTCCTGGGTGAGGAGGAGCCACCTTGCAAGCCGTTTATCCACATCGTGCAGCCGGTTGCAGGCGGCAGTTTGGGATATCTGCATGCGATTGATAATCGCGAAGCGGCTGAAACGCATCATAAGATTCGGAAACGCCCGCAGCAGTCCCTGAAGATTTCCACCCAAGATTCGGTGCGCTGTGCCTGCAATTTGCACTACCTCACGCAGAGGGCTTCTCTTCATGCCGAACAGCGCTTCCAACCCGACCACGCCCTCATTCCCCACCACCCCGGCCTCAGCGGTTTTGCCGTTGGACATCACGACCACCATCGAGATCAGGCCTTCATTCAAAAAGTAAATATTCCGTGCCTTGCGGTGACTTTCATGAAGAATGCTGTGGTGAGCCAGCCCGGTGAATTCGAGCCGATGGCGGATCGCTCGAAACTCGCGATCGCTGAAGGAGAGCAGGATTCGATTTGTGATTGCCTTGCCTTCCGGGCCCGTGCGTTCGCCCGGCTGAACGTTGTTGGTGGTTAGGGCGGCTAGTCTTGTCACGATCTGATCTGGGTACCAGTCCTTTCCGTACCTCTACGTAAGCAGAAGCAGGCAAAGTATTTAGCGGCATTCGGGGCCCATTGCAAGTTTGTGTAGGATGCGCCACATCGCGCCCGTGCATCCGGCGGGGCCGCCTACTTTAAACTATGTATTTTCTTGGCTGGACGTTATATATATTGTGTTTGTTGCACGTCCTTGTGTTGGATTTCCGACATAAGGATTTCACTGGAGATTCCGCGTCCGAGCAGGGGTGGCGCCTTCTAGTTTGATGCAGAAAATCCTTATCGCGGATGATAATGAATCACTGCGTAAAGCGCTGAGGGATATCCTTTCCGTTCGCGATGGCTGGTCCATCTGTGGCGAAGCGACGAACGGCCGTTCCGCCGTCTCCCTCGCCCTCGAGCTTAAGCCCGACCTGATCATTCTCGATTTCCTCATGCCGCTGATGAACGGTCTCGCCGCTGCGGCGGAAATCTCCAAATCGCTGCCCGATACTCCGATCGTCCTATACACGATGCACAAAAGCTCCCAACTCGATCGCGAAGCCAAAAAAGTTGGCATAAGCAGGGTCGTTTCGAAAACCGACCGTTTCGACACATTCATTGCGGGCCTCGATGAACTTCTGGCCCCCAATGAAGCCCCGATCGGTCCGCTTGGTCTCGCTAACAATTATTCGACGGCAGACTCTTCCGAGGATCTCGGCTCATCCGGCCAATCCCAGCGCGCGCGCAGGCCAAAAGGCAAGTCACCGCGCTGACCAGTTTTGCGTGGCCCCTCCTCCGGCGAAAATGGACATCACACTCGCCCATCCCCGCTATCGTACATATCTGCGCGCGGGGCGGGTATGGGCCGGTTCCTTCAAGAAAGGGAAGGATCAATATGTAACCGAGAAGGGAATTTCGACGGGAAGGGTCGGCGGATCACGTGTAGCGTTGACTCAAGACAAATACCCCGACTTCGCGAGGTCTGCGAAAACGATTCGAGCTGCGGCGCTCAATGGTCCCGCAGAGCCGCTATCCAACTATCTAGAAGAGCCTGTTCATTGGGGCCGATGCGAGTGAAGGCGATGCCCATCCCGATCCCCGGCTGGGTGTGAGCCACCGTCGCAAGTGCCGCGAATGACGCGCCCATATGGGATATTCGGATGCGAACCTTCGTTCCGGCAGCCCAAGGGGTCTTCGTGGCCACATGGCAGCCATATAGGCTCAGGTCCGTCGTTTTCTCTTTCAACTGGCCGGTCGATTCCACGGCCGTCAACTCCACGGCGGCCACGAAAGGATAGCGGCGCGCTCGGGGGTGCTTGGGCTGGACCAAATGTGCCTCCCGAAGATCGCTTGCTTTATAAACTAACTTCGGCGAACAAGCAAATTTGATCCTTGCCTGACCCAGAAAAGCCTATTTAGCGTATTGGCCGGCTTAGGAGCTCGATCAACTCGTCGATTCGCTTCTTGCGGGTTGCGTACGAAACGACTTCTACAGGGCCCAGCTCTCCGCGGAGCGTCTGCAGCTGATCTTCGACCAGTTTATGCAATTCTTGAACGACCTGCTCTCTGGCTTCTTCCTGATTCCTCGTCATCACGCAAACGATTTTCGGCGCCGCGAGCGACGATGACTGTGGCGCGCGTCACATGTACATGTGACGCTCGTCACAAGCGAAAGGCGGGAGTGGGGCTGGGCAGATAAGAGGATCTTATGCAGCGACGTGCTGAGCGGCTCGCGGACTGATGGCACGTCCGATTTGAGTGAGCTTGGCGTCGGCTGCTTTTTCCTCCGCTAGCGTTTCCTCGAGCGGGCTCACCGCCTGCTGCAAGCCGAGGTCGCGCGCGAACTCGACGAGCGAGCCGTACATCGCGATCTCGTAGTGCTCCACATAGTTGCCGTTCACAATAAGCGCGGCGTCGCGAAGCACAGGGTCTTCGATGTTAGAGACGGAGTCCTTGGCAGCCTTGGTCATTTCATCGAGGATGCTGTTGTTCTTGGTGTCCGGAGTGGCTCGAAGCGCCGAAAAGATGCGCTCAAGCCGCGTGACGTGGTTTTGTGTTTCCTGCAGGTGCTGTTGAAGGGCATTGCGCAGTTCGGGCGAATTGGCCGCCTCGATCATGGAAGGCAAACCCTTCTTGACCAGTTTCTGCTCGCAATCGTAGGCGTACCGCAGCTCCAGTTCGAACAATTCTCGCAGACTCTTTACTTTCATTTTGTTGCTCCTCAGTCAGTCCGGGCGGACCGGCGACGCCGGATTCTGGAAGGCCGCTCGTTTTGAACCCGTGCGTTCGCACACGTCCACGATGAGAACGCTTCGGTGGTTCGCCGAAACCGGGTCCGCGGCTTCAGCCTCCTTTGTCGCACGGCTCGGAATCGAGTGACATGCCCTGCACGATGTATTTCGCTTCGGGTCTTGCGCCTAAGAGCGTCTCAATTCTTGCTCCATGGCGAAGAAGCCGATTCATTGAACGCTAACCAAGGCTGCGGATTTGATTTCGTGGGGTTTACACCGGTCGCAGGAAAGCTAGAAATCTTTGCTGCCGCCGATTTCTGCTGCTAAGAGGTTCCCGTGCCGCTCTTGTTCGCAGGCGATGCATCAGCGGTTGCAAGATAACCCGCGCGGGTTCGCACCTTTAATCCGTGATGTCCCGGCGCATGAACCACGACTCGTATCGTGCGATACCCCGCCGATTGGCCGGTCGTCGGCAGGTAGGCGAGAGTATATTGTTCGCGAAGATCGTGGGCGACCTGCTGGCAGATGCCGGGAAGCTGTTCGGCCGAGGTCGGGAAATAGGATTCGCCGCCGGTGTCTTTCGCAAGTTTGCGAAGCACTCGCGGATTCACATCTGCCTGATCGGCGGCGATAATGCCGATGGTATAGGTGATCGCGCTGCTGTGCTGGACCGCGGCGAGGGTTTGCTTCAGGGTTTCCTGGCTGGCGTTGTCGCCGCCGTCGCTGATGATCACAAGCGCCTTTTTGCGGTTGGTGCCGAGAGCGAGATGCTTCAGCCCCAAATCAATGGCATCGTAAAGCGCGGTCATTCCCTCGGAAGGCCCCGTTTCAACTGCCGCGACAAGATCCGAAACGTTGCTGGTAAATGGCATATTCGCAGGCAGACCAAGGGAGGCCGTCTCGTTGAAGTTCACAACAAAAATCTGATCTTGCGGATTGCTGGACCGAAGAAAGTCCTTCGCAGCTTCCGCTACTTCCTCTCGGTTGGGACGCATACTGCCGCTGCAATCAATGATCAGCCCCACCGTAACCGGAGCGTCATCATGCATGAAAAGGTCGATGCTTTCCGGCCGGCCGTCGTCATATACGGTGAAGTCGTTTTTTGTCAGTCCCGCGACGAAGTGGCCATGATGATCCGTCACCGAAACCGGCAAAACGACCATGTCGGCTTCGGACCGAATCACATCTGAGCCGTTTGCCCCGGGCGCTTGCCCGCCGCTCGCGGGGTTTGTCTGCAAACGCGACGGATTGGAGGCCCCCGCCGGCAACCACGAGCCGAAAACCAGCCCGACAATCGCCGATCCAATCTTCAAATGTTTTGCGAGGGCTCTCCAGACCCGACCGTGTTGTAGCTCCTTACCCAAGCTCATGAATCCTTGCGCTCGCCAGATCGCGAATCAAAGTTTGCTTGCCGCCCCAGAAATTCGATGCACAGTCTAAGTATGACTCACACGGTCGATCGCGAGCGCAGTTTTTCAGCTATGCCCCTGGGCATTCTGTGAAGGCTTGCTTTGCACCACTGATGACGCCTGCACTTCTTGCCCGTTCGGCTGCTCCGCCGTCAGATTGGTCTTTTCGAGCGACTCCGCGGAGGAATCCGTAGCTGACTTGATCGGCTGGTTCATGTCTGTAGCCTCCTCGTTGGACATCGATAGCACCGGCTCGTGATTCGCCTTAGCGAGTTCCATTGCCCTCGCTTTCGGATAGACGAATTGCTGGCCGTAATTGTCGCCGGGATAGAACCAGGCTCTCAACGCTAACGGGCTCCCCGTAGCGCGCTCCGCAAATCGGATCACTGTTTTTCCCGATGGTCGCATGCGATAGTCCGGCACGGCAATAATCGTGGAATAGAGGTGGGTCTCATTCTTGTTGAAGACCTGAACGATGTTCCGATCGGCCTGCGTGTCCAGGAGTCTAAAAACGTAGGTTCCGGCGGGCAGCACCTTCGGCCCGTGGAATCCGGGAATTTCCACCGGACCGCTGAACGTGACGAACGTCTTATGATTGAACGCGTCCGCGCGTGTGCACGGCGCCATGATCCCGGCAAGAAGCGCGATGCATAGCGCAACTGCCCCATACTTCGAAAATCTCATTGCTATTCTCCTCTCCAGCTCAGACGTTAACGGGAATATTCGATTCTGCGTCGGGCCCTGGGGAATGTGCGGGAACGCGATTCTCAGCGCATGCAGGTGTGAGAGAGCCTGACCCTACATAGACAATCACAGCACGCACCAGAGCGAGGGGGAATCGGGTGATTGCTCTAATGAGAAATATGTATCTCCCGAGGCGAGCGCTCCTTCGCTGCGATTCGTTTTCGCTGTTTCATTTTGGCGCTTCCGGCACGGCCGGATCGTGGACGCCGAAGCTGTTTTCGGAGGGAATGCCGCGTGCCGGTCTGCCGCAAGACAACACAGTAAGCCCACGGGTGCTTCGAACAAGGATTCGAAGAAGAAGTTGATCTGATTTCGCCGGTCGCGCTATTGCGCCCAGACCATGCCATCTACGCCTTTGCCGGCATCGATCGGCGCAACCATCTGCCAGGTGTCCAGGTCGAGCACTGCCACCTTGCCGCTACTGCTGCACGAGATGTAGGCACGCCGGCCATCAGGTTGAACCACGATTTCCTGCGGGCTCTTCGGCACATCGAAGGTCTTCGTGATTTTCATCGAGGCGAGATCAAGGACGGCGACTTTCGACGTTTTTGGCTGCGTGAGCAGGAGCCACTTTCCATCGGGCGTAACGGCCGTACCGTATGCTACGTCGGGAAGCTCGACCCAATTCGCGACCGTATTATGAGCCGTATCGATCACGGCAAGACGAGGTTGCGTTTGATCGGAAGTGAACACCCATTTCCCGCCTGTACTCACGGCGATTCTCTGCACGTTTTGCGGCACGACGTGAATGATGGTGATGAGTTTCCGGTTGGGCAGGTCAAGAACGGAAACTGTGCCAGGTCCGACGTTTGCTGTATATCCGCGTTTGCCGTCTGGGCTGATCGCCAGCATGTGCGACTCGGGTTGGCCGGTGGGAACGTCACCAACGATTTTGAAAGTTCTGGGGTCGATAACAGCAACCTGCTGATCGAGCTCCGTAGTCACATAAAGCAAGCCGTCTGCACGATTCAACACTGCGCAATGCGGGCGAACACCGTGCCCGAAATCGATTTTCGATATGATTTTGCGGCTGGCGAGATCCATTACGTCGATGATCTGGCCGTTCGTGCCTGGCTGGCCCACGCCGGCGCTGCCGTAGATCGGAACGAAAGCGAGGCGGCCATCAGCGGAGGCGGCAAGTTCATGGGCGGTGTAGCCTTCTTCCGGAATCGTTGCGATTTGCTGATCGGTTTTGGGGTTGACGATGCCGAGAACGGCTTCGCCCTTATCAGCGACCAGAAGCTGACCGTTGCTGCCCCGGGTTGCGGCCACCGCACCAAAGCCCGCGAAAAGCAGCGCGGACGCGAAGAAAAGCTTGCGAGTCATAATCTCCCCAATCCCTCTTAAGACAACCGTGTACTTGCACGGCGCGGAACTTTCGGGCCGATATTAACGCCGCAAATTGACGGAGGCCAAGTGAAAGGAGAGTTTTGTTTTTTCGACAAAGGATTACAAGGCGCGCCAGGCGCACCCATCCCGCTGTGTCTGGCCCGATTCATGCAGCTAATTTTGCGGGTTTCTTAAGCGGCTGCGAGATACTGCCAGGAGTTCCCGTTAACCTTGACTTGGAAAACTCCGCCCTCATCCGCATGCAGGAAGTACTCGCCGTCCGGGATGCGATGAGCAGTCTCAGACCGAACCTTGCAGGCCGTCCACCGGGAGGGGCGGACGCTGCGCCCGTGAAGGTTCTCGCCCTCGATAACTTCGAACCCGAACTTAACCCGGTACCGAACACCCGTAGGACGGGTGGGTACTAAAACTCCAGAACCGGTGCGTGTGCGTGTTGTGATCTTAGCCATAGCAGTCTATCTGATGCGTAGTATCAACAAAGGGTTCGCCAAAGTCAAGGAAATTTTGTTCGCCTCTGATTCGCCTTGGTACAGGCTATACCCTAGCAAGGCTTACGGTTGCGGCTAAAACCGGACTGCTTTCGCCGGACCTTTGCCTATGATGCGTCTGTGAGTGCTAGAACGGCCAGGAGATTGGACGGCGCGACTCCGGACTGGTGAGCGATGGTACTGGTAGCAAAGTGTTCGGCCTGAGGAGCCATCAACCGAGAACCTTTCGTTCAAGGCCCTCGCTGAAAGCGCGAGCTTTTTCTTAGTGCGCGATGCTCAGATTGTGGGCCCCGGCGAACAGCGAGACTGCTGTGCCGGTCGTTTGCGGGAGCCACCACAAGTGTCGAAGGAAAGGATTGTGGCTGCGCTGCATTTTGAACGCAACATAGTCCATAACCAGCGGGCTTGCTTGAATCGCCCCATAGATCACAGGCGAATTCACGAAGGGGCGCATCGTGGGATCGGCTTCCACATTGCCGGCGCCAATCGACCGGCGGGTAGAATAGGCGTCAAACTCGGCGGCGCCGCTGGAAACGAACGAAAGGATTAGCCAGTTACGGCGGGAGGGGAAAGATTCCACGGCGACGTTGCGAACCGCCTTGGCGGATTGTTCGGCCGGTATGGTGATCGCCTCGAACGACTGCGTGCGGTACGTTACGGTGACAGCCGATGCCGAAGATAGTGAAGGCGAAAGGGCCGCCGGAAGCGCGTCAAAGGCCGCTGTGCCGGGCGTAGCAAGAGGAGCCTCTTGAGCGAGTAAAGACGGCGCAGCGAAGGTGATTGAGATGATTAGTGCGAAGCCGAAAATGAAACTGCGGAGTTGATGCCTGAACATTTCGAAATCCCTCAGTGTCGATCCGCTGCGGAGCGGATTGTGATTGCCTTCGACAGTGAAAGATTACGGGCGCGCCTCGATGCGGGCGATGGGGCGACGGGTTCATTCGATTGGTACGGGCGATTTCCGCGATTTAGTACCGGAGATTTTTCCGCCTTAGTACTCGCGAGCAGGTACGAAGATGGGGCTGCATCGAGAAGGCGCAGCTGCTGCTAACCCGGAATGGAATTCTGGACGATTGGGCGTTAGGCCGCAGCGGGACGTTTAATCCTTGCTTGGAAATTGCGCGGGGGCTTGCGCGGTGAGATAAAATGAATAGGAATGTCATCACAGAATGGTTCGGCGCACAATTTTGTACATCTGCATGTTCACACGGATTACTCCCTTTTAGACGGCGCTTGCCAGATTGACGAGCTGACGGCCGAAGCGGCGCGCCAGAAGATGCCGGCGGTGGCCGTGACGGATCACGGAAACCTGTTTGCTGCCGCGAATTTCTTCAAGGCCGCGAATACGCATGGCGTGAAGCCGATCATCGGCTGTGAGGTTTATGTCGCTCCGGACAGCCACAAAAACCGCGGCGCGGACGCGGAACGGTCGAACCATCTCGTCCTGCTCTGTGAAAATGACGAAGGCTACCGCAACCTGATCAAGCTGGTTTCCACCGGCTTTCTCGAAGGGTTTTATTACAAGCCGCGCATCGATCATGATCTGCTTTCCAAACACAGCAAGGGCCTGATCGCGCTTTCGGCGTGCCTGCGCGGGGAAGTGGCCGATGCGCTGCTTTCGGACAAATACGACCAGGCGCGCACAAACGCCTATCGTCTGCGCGACATTTTCGGCAAAGGGAATTTCTTTCTGGAAGTGCAGGACCAAGGGCTGGAAGCGGATATTCGCGTGAATCGCGATCTTGTGCGGCTCTCAAAAGAGTCCGGGATTCCGCTGGTAGCTACAAACGATTGCCATTATCTCACGCGCTCGGATGCGCACGCGCAAGAAGTGCTGATGTGCATCCAGACCGGCAAGACGATGAGCGATTCGGCGCGGATGAAGTTTGCCACGGACCAGTTTTATTTCAAGACGGCGGAGGAGATGGCGGAAGTTTTCCGCGAACTGCCCGATGCGCTGGAACGCACGATGGCCATTGCCGCGCGCTGCAGTGTGAAGATTCAGCGCGTGGCGAACCCATTCCCGGAATTTCGCGTGCCCGAGGGCGAAGACACGGATTCCTATTTCGAGCGAGTAGTGCGCCAGGGATTTGCGCAGCGCATGCCGACGCTGGAGCGGCTGGCGAAAGACGGGCTGCTGCGACACCCGATTTCCGAATATGAGACGCGGCTTTCGCGCGAGATCGAAACGATCAAGAAGATGCGTTTCGCTGGGTACTTCCTGATCGTATGGGATTTCATTCGTTACGCGCGGTCGCAAGGCGTGCCGGTGGGGCCGGGGCGTGGTTCGGCGGCGGGTAGCCTGGCGAGTTATGCGCTCAGCATCACGGACGTCGATCCGTTGCAATACGACCTGCTTTTCGAGCGCTTCCTGAATCCCGAGCGCATCTCGATGCCTGACATCGATATCGATTTTTGCATGCGCCGGCGCGGCGAAGTGATCGAGTACGTCCGGGAAAAATACGGCGCGGATAGCGTGGCGCAGATCATCACGTTTGGAACGATGGCCGCGAAAGCCGTGTTGAAAGACGCGGGCCGTGCGCTCGATATGCCTTACGGCGACGTGGATAAGATCGCAAAGATGGTGCCGGCCACGCTGAATATCGAGCTGGAAGACGCCTTGAAACAGGTGCCGCAGCTCGAAGAGCTGCGCAAGTCCGACCCGCGCGTGAAGGAACTGGTCGAAGTGGCTCTGCGGCTCGAGGGCCTGGCGAGGCACGCTTCGACCCACGCGGCCGGCGTGGTGATTTCGCCGCAGCCGCTTACCGAGATTGTTCCGCTTTATAAGTCAAACAAAGAAGAAATCACGACGCAGTACGACATGAACGCGCTCGAGCGAATCGGCCTGCTCAAGATGGACTTTCTGGGCCTGACGACGCTCACCGTGCTGGACGATGCGGTGCGAATGATCCAGCAAAATCGCGGCGTTACCGTGGATTTGAATTCGCTGCCGCTCGATGACGCGGCGACATACGCGCTTTTTTCGCGCGCCGACGTTACGGGCGTGTTCCAGTTTGAATCGCATGGCATGCGCGACATTCTGAAGCAGTATCAGCCGTCGCGGTTGGAGGACTTGACCGCGCTCAACGCGCTTTATCGGCCCGGCCCGATCCAGGGAGGCATGATTCCCGATTTCATCGCGCGCAAGCACGGCAAAAAAGAAGTGAAATACGACCTGCCGGAGCTGAAGGAGATCCTGTCGGAAACTTGGGGCGTAATTCTGTATCAGGAACAGGTGATGCAGATCGCGAACCGGCTCGCCGGTTTTTCGTTGGGCGATGCGGACATTCTGCGGCGCGCCATGGGCAAAAAGAAGCCGGAAGAAATGGCCGCGCAGCGGGAAAAGTTCCTTGCGGGATGCGCCGCGCACAAAGTGCCGCAGAAAAAGGCCGAGAAGATTTTCGATCTGATGGAGGAGTTCGCGGGCTACGGGTTCAATAAAAGCCATTCCTGCGCGTATGCGTATCTTGCATATCAGACGGCCTGGCTGAAGACGCATTACCCCGTGGAGTTCATGGCCGCGATGCTTACCGCGGAAACGGGCAGTACCGAGAAGGTGGTGAAGTACATCAACGAAGCGCGGGGAATGGGGATCACGGTATTGCCGCCGGACGTGAACTCGAGCGACATGAATTTTACGCCCAGGGGTGACAATATTCGCTTCGGGCTCGCCGCAATCAAGAACGTGGGCGAGAACACGGTGAAGGGAATTCTTGCAGCGCGGGAGTCATTGCGGAAATTCACGTCGTTCTATGAATTTGTCGAGTCGATGGATGCGCGGCTTTTGAATAAGCGCGTGATGGAAAGCCTGGTTCGCGCTGGCGCGCTCGATGGGTTGGGTGCGCATCGCGCGCAAATGTTTGCCGCGATCGACCGCGCGATGGAACGCGCGCAGAAATTGCAGCGCGCGAAAGAGAGCGGTCAGCATGGGCTCTTCGGCGGGGCCGCGGCTGCGGTTGCTCCGCCGCCCGAGATTTTGCCGGATGCGGAAGAATGGCCGGAACACGAGTTGCTTTCCGCTGAATATGCCACGCTCGGCTTCTATATTTCGGGGCATCCGCTGGACAAGTATGCGGGCCGATTGAACGATCTCAACGCGGTCGAATTGGCTACAATCGAAACCCGGCGCAACGGCGAGGAGATCGTAGTCGCGGGGATCATCGTGCAGTCGCGCCCGATGCGTTCGCGGCGAGGGCAGCGCTGGGCGATATTGATGCTGCAGGATCGCACGGGCGTGTGCGAGACGCTCGTATTTCCGGAGGCGTTTTCGAAGCTCGAGCCCATACTAAAGCCGGCAACGCCGCTGCTGATCAAAGGGCGCGTTCAGGTCGAGGACGTGGGGACGCGCATCGCGGTGGCTGACGCGAGGCTGCTCGATCAGATGCTTGACCGCCCGCCCAGTTTGTTGCGCGTGCGCGTCCCGGTCGCCAGCCTCGGTGCGGGCACGATGGAGCGGCTGGACAAGTTGTTTGCGAGCCGGCCGGGACGATGCCGTGTGGAATTCGAGTTGGTGCTGGGTGACGGCGCGGCGGCTACGCAACAAACCGCCAAGGCCGTCAAAGCCGATCAGGAGCTGATCGAGCGCGTGCGCGAAATCTGCGGGGCGGATTCGGTGATGGTGCAATGAGCCCAAAAGCGAGCGGGACGGGAAGCGGCGGTCGGAAGGGCAATCGCCCGCCCTTCGATGCGGTGAAGCGCAAAGCCGCGCGCGAACGCCTGCGGCGCTGGCAGGAGCGCGCGCGAAAGCGCCGGTTGGAAGAGGAGAAGCTCGCGGGTTCGCAGCCGAATCCGATGGACGCGCACACGGAGCGGCAGAAGCAGATCGATTCGCTCGAGCGCGACGTGGCGGAGATGGGCGGGTTTGCCGAAAAGAGCGAAGACCTCGATCGGCTTCGTCGGGAAATCGACGAGCTGAAGAAGGAGTTTTACGCGCACCTAAGCGCCTGGCCTCGCGTTCAGCTCGCGCGGCATCCGCAGCGGCCTTATACGGAAGACTTCATCAAGCTGCTTTTCGAGAATTTCAGCGAGATACACGGCGACCGGAGTTTTGCGGATGATGCCGCGATCGTTACGGGCATGGCGCGGTTTCACGGTAAGCCGGTGCTCGTTGTGGGCAGCCAAAAAGGGCGCGATCTGAAGCAGCGCGTGCAGAGAAATTTCGGCCAGGCGAAGCCGGAGGGGTATCGCAAGGCGCTGCGTGCCATGCAACTGGCCGCGAAGTTCAAGCGCCCGATATTCGTCTTCGTCGATACGCAGGGCGCATATCCCGGCGTCGATGCCGAGGAGCGCGGCCAGGCCGAGGCGATCGCGCACAATCTGCGTGAAATGTCGCGGCTGCCGGTTCCCATCATTGTTACGGTCACCGGCGAGGGCGGATCGGGCGGCGCGCTGGCGATTGCCGTGGGCGACCGCGTGCTGATGCTTGAGAACTCGGTATATTCGGTGATCACGCCGGAAGGTTGCGCTTCAATTATCTGGCGCGATTCCAGCAAAGCCGAACTTGCGGCCGAGGCGCTGAAAATCACAGCGGCCGACCTGTTGGAACTAAAGCTCATCGACGAGATTGTGCCGGAGCCGGAGGGCGGCGCGCATACGGATCATGCTGCGACAGCCCGGCTGCTCGATCCGGTTCTGGTGCGGTTACTCGACGAGCTCTCGCGACAGTCTCCACAAGAGCTGGTCGACGCGCGGTATAAGAAGTTTCGGACGATGGGGCAGTTTTTCGCCTGACGCGCAATTCCCGTACACGAATCTCCGTTCCAAGCTCAGCCGTTTACCTGATCGTGCAAAACCGCTTCCACGCGTTCAATGATTTGAAGGGAGCGCGACAATGAAGCCGGAAAAACGTGATTTTCGCACGTTAGGAATTTTGTGGCTGGCGTATGGTTGTCTTCGGATCGCCGAAGTTGCTGTGATCGTGGTGTTTAGCGGGACGTTTGCGCTCATGTGGGGCGCGCTGCTGGATCGCGTGCCCAGCCCGTTGCTGTGGATGACCGCGTTCCATGTGGGATTGGTTTTGGCCGCGGCGTGGTGCATCGTCTCGGCCTTTTTCAGTTTTGTGGCTGGAATAGCATTGATGCGCAATTGGACGCCGGGGCGCGTCGATACTGTGATTGCGGCGCTCCTGGCGCTGCCGGACCTGCCTTTCGGGGTCATCCTCGGCGTGTACACGATTGTGGCGCTAATGGCTCGCACGGCGGCGGTTCCCGAGCGGCCACGGACGCAATCCCATATTGTGATCCCTCTCGTTCCGCAGGGCAGCCGGTAGGATTCCGCGCGAAAATCGGACAGAGCCGAAGCCGCCTTCAATAGTCACGGGTCACGGCGCTCGACGCCCGAATTTCGCCGACGGTCTTCTTCCGTTCGACATCTGCTATATCTATCGCCCCGCAACCAGAGCCCCACAACGAGCGCCCAGTAACCGGCCATTTAAGTATTGGGCACTTCGGCCGTCGCGGAGGTTGCTCTGCGCCCGCGCCTGATTTAGCTTCATTGCCACGGGGGACCATCCAATGGCAGACGCAGAAAGCGGAGTCGCGGTAATGTCCGGAGTATTCCGGCCATTCGAGAAGCTCGTTGAGATTACGATCATGGGCAAGCCGTTTCTTGTGCCCGAACGAAATTCGGTGCTGCGCGCTTTTCAATACATCAGCCCGGAGACGATACCCTACGGCAAGTTCTGCTGGAGCCAGGACTGCCAGTATTGCAAGGCCGATTGCCAGCTTCCCGATGACGATCAGCCCCGGTCCATTCAGACCTGCCAGTTCATGGTCTCTGAGGGGATTCGGATCACCAATCTGTCGCCGGAATTGATCGGCTGCCTTCGGGCGAAGCTGTAAACGAGCCGACGATACTTTCGTCCCGCGCAAACCGACGGCGGTGGGCGTATTTTCTTGCGGCGCTTCATCTCTGCGTTTACGGAGTAAGCTTGTCTGGAGTCGTTATACCCGCCCTACAGAACCTGGGCATTATCGGTGAATTCGTATTGATCGTGGATTTGCCGGTCTCAGTCGTGGCCTATGCTCTTGCTTGGGAACACAGTGCGTTAGCTGCTCTGTGGATCTTTGTTGTTGGATCCCTATGGTGGTTTTTGCTCGGAAGTGCAATTGACCGCAGGCAGGAACAATGGACAGCGCGCCGATCCGAAAGTCCTCCGTTGGACGCGCGGCGAAGCCCCTGAACCGACCACACCTCCTTGATCTCGTCTTTGATCGAACCCTCCTAAATCGTACTGCTGTGTTATGGCTGCGCTAGTCGGCTGATATACTAGCCCGTCGGCGATTCCATCTGCATGGCCCGAAATCGATGAAAATTCTGACTGCTGATGAAATGAGGGAAGTCGACCGGCTCTCGACCGAGCGTGCTGGGATTCCCAGCCTCGAATTGATGGAGAATGCCGGACGGTGTGTGGCCGGGTTCATACAGAGCCGCCACGGCGGCCTGGCGCGCAGGCGAATCGTGGTGATCTGCGGTAAAGGCAACAACGGCGGCGACGGTTTCGTCGTGGCGCGGCATTTGAAGCAAATGGGAGCGAAGCCGGAAGTGATTCTTTGCGCGGAGCCCGAGGGGATTCGCGGCGACGCGGCGGAAAATCTGAAGAGGTGGCAGAGCTTTCCCGGCGAACTCCGCATCATCACCAGCGAGACGGCGTGGGAAAGAGCTGCGGTCTCGTTTAGTGGCGGCGAGATTATCGTTGACGCGCTGCTGGGGACGGGCACGCGCGGTCCGGTGACGGGCCTCTTCGCGCACGTCATTCACGATGTGAATGCGCGACGCGCAGGGCGAACGACGGTTGTTGCAGTGGACATTCCGTCGGGGTTGATTGCGGATACCGGCGAGCGGCCAGGCGAGACGGTCACGGCCGACGACACGGTCACCTTTACAGCGCCCAAAATTGGAATGCTGCTGCGGGATGCTCCTGCCTGCGTGGGCAACCTGATTGTGTGCGGGATTGGTTCGCCGCCTGAGTTGATCGAAGAAATCGGGAAAAGCGATCTTCGGTGGCTCGAGGCGCGCGAATTCGAGGCGTTTGCCACGCCGCGCAAGGCTGCCGGAAACAAAGGCGATTACGGGCACGCGTTGATCGTGGCCGGATCGCTGGGGAAGACAGGCGCGGCGGTGATGGCCTCGTGGGCGGCGCTGCGCGCGGGCGCGGGATTGGTCACGGTCGCCACGCCCGAGCCGGCGCTCGCGATCATCGCGGCTTATACCCCGGAGATTATGACCGAGCCGCTCTCGCCGACGGCTGCCGGCACGATTTCCATGCGCAGCTTCGAGAACGGCTATTTCCAGTCATTGATCGATCGCAAACGCGCGCTCGCGATCGGCCCCGGCCTCACCACTCAAAAGGAGACTCAGGACTTCATTCGCGCCGCGGTGAAGATGCGCGACGGCCCGCGGATCATTCTGGACGCGGACGGCCTGAACGCGTTTGCAGGCCGGGCAGGTGAACTAAAGCACGATAAACCGCTGGCGATTACACCACATCCCGGCGAAATGGCGAGGCTCGTGGGTGGCTCCGTGCCGGAAGTGCAGCTGAATCGGATCGCCATCGCGAGAAAAGCCGCGGCTGCGTGGAACCTTTTCGTAATTTTGAAGGGACAACAGACCGTCATTGCCGCTCCCGACGGTCGCACCGCGATCAATTCCACGGGCAATCCAGGAATGGCTACGGGCGGAACAGGAGATGTTCTCACCGGCATGCTGGCAGGGCTGACGGCTGAGTTTGCCGCCATCGATTGGTTCCAGACGCTCTGCTTCGGCGTTTACCTTCACGGGCTTGCCGGCGATGTGGCGTTCGCGCAAACGGCTGAAGCGCCTTTGATGGCTACCGATTTAATTCGAGCGATTCCGCGGGCTTTCGCGCAATTCCGGAGCGAGCTCGATCGTGCCTGACCGCGAATTCCTTACCCATTCCACCGACGAAACGATTGCTCTTGGGCGCCAAATCGCGGCTGAATTGAAACCACCGGCCCTCGTGCTGCTTTCCGGCGACCTCGGCGCAGGGAAGACTACCTTGACGAAGGGCATCGCCAGCGGATTGCACGCAG
>Ga0335073_10000235_pt1 | contig 69582 bp, 59 predicted proteins | sample Lox_Sample_22_FD_207093 | JGI IMG/M metagenome (GOLD analysis project Ga0335073, IMG submission 207093) | Soil microbial communities from Loxahatchee National Wildlife Refuge, Florida, United States - Lox_Sample_2.2 | ecosystem: Environmental > Terrestrial > Soil > Wetlands | place: USA... | reverse complement strand
GTCCGGCTTCACCAGCGGCGCCGGGCCTACCCTGATTAATCTCAGCAAATCGTATACACCCGGCTGTTACACGCCTACGCATCCCTACAACACGGTTTGCGTTCAGGAGCCTTACGGGGGATACATTGACAGCGTCGGCGACCGCCTGATGCATCGGCTCGCTTATCGGTACTTCCCGGGCGGGGGCGAGTATCTGGCTGTCTCGCATACCGTACAGGAGGATTCCACGACGCAGCGGACCGGAGTTCGGGTTTATGCGATCCAGGCGTCGAACAGTCCTAAGGTTTCCCTGCTCGCCGATCTGCAGGACAACCGCTACCATCTCTGGGTGCATGTACCCAGCGTAGCGATGGACAATAACGGCGACTTGGGCGTCACCTTCACGGTCACCGGTAACACCAACGTATCCACATACGACTATGATCCCTCGCCTGGATTCATTACTCTAACTAACAAGGGAGTCGCCGGGCCGGTTGAGCTGATTCTCCCCAACAGCGGAGCCAGCGGACAGGACGAAAGCGATGATTCCTGGGGCGAGTATGTCAGCGTTAATTCCGATCCCAATGATGGAATGACCTTCTGGGCGGTCGACGAATATATGAATGGCAACCAGACTTCAGATTGCGGCGGAGGCCAAGCCTCCGGCTGCCGCTGGGCTACGCGGGTCTATAGCTGCAAGAAGGGATCTGGCTGTTAGTGTTCCAAAGCGGTCTTGCGAAATTCCAGCGGGACCGCTTTCTTCTCTCCTCCATAATTAACGTCTGTTAGGATGGCGGACGGGTCTGCGTAACTACTTTTCCGGGCGCCGAAGCGAGATCGTCGAATTAAAGATCAGCATCATAAGTGTGGCACTTTGGGAGGACACTTCAAGTGAGAGTTCTGGTGGTCGGCGGGGCGGGATACATTGGAAGTCACACGGCACGAGTGCTGCGCCGGGCGGGGCATGAAGTTCGCATTTATGACAATCTTTCCACCGGCTTCGAATTTCTAGCCAAGGGTTTCGAACTGATCGTTGGCGATGTGCATGACAGCAAGCGGCTGCTCTCGGCGCTCGAAGGCTGCGAGGCGGTGATGCACTTCGCCGCCAACCACTATGTCGGCGAATCGGTCGTTAATCCCAGAAAGTACTTCCGCAATAACGTCGAAGGCGGCTTGAGCCTGCTCAATACCGTGATCGACTCCGGCAACAAGTACTTCGTCTTTTCGTCGACCTGTTCGGTTTACGGTTCCCCGGAGAAAATGCCGATCACGGAACGGACGCCGGCGCTGCCGGTGAATCCGTATGGAATCTCCAAAGCATTTTTTGAGGAGGCACTCGAGTCGTACGACACGGCTTACGGATTGCGCTCGGCGCGGCTGCGCTACTTCAACGCGGCGGGCGCGGATGAAAGCGGCGAGGTCGGCGAATGCCATGATCCCGAGCCGCACTTGATTCCTCTGACCTTGCGCGCCGCCGCCGGGTTTGGCAACGAGTTGCAGCTTTATGGCGACGACTATCCGACGCCCGACGGCACTTGCATTCGCGATTACATCAACGTGATGGACCTGGCCGAAGCGCACGTGATGGCGTTGCAACACCTGGTGGAAGGAAATCCATCGTTCACGGTGAACCTGGGCACGGGTCAAGGCTCGTCCGTAAAAGAGGTGATTACGGCAGTCGAGCAAGTGACGGGCATGAAAGTTCCCTACCGCATTGTGCAGCGGCGCGCGGGCGATCCGCCGGCGCTGGTGGCTGATCCAGCAGCCGCGCAAAAATTGCTGGGATGGAAAGCCAAGCGGACGTTGAAAGACAACGTCTCGACCGCCTGGAAGTGGATGCAGAAGCAGCAAGCAATGGCGGGCGCAGCGAAGTAAGCGTGGCGGGGCTGTCCTGAGCGAAGCCGAAGGGTCCAAGCCGAGCGCCGCTCGGCAAGCTGGCGTAGCGCGGACAGAAATGTCCGCGCCGAGTCGTATTAGGGCACGAATTCATTCGTACTAGGACCAGCGGAGTCTGTCCTTTTCCAGAAGAATTGATCATTTAATGGAGGCGCGCGCCTGCACAGAACGCTCGAGCGGGCGCTGGATTTTCCCACCGCTTTCCGTGCCAGCGCTGCGCGCTTTCGTAGCGGCCTGCGGGGCGTGAACCGGCTTGGTTCGATATCCGCACAGATCAACTCGCGAAGAACGCTCGCAAAATACATAGATCCGGCTTGGCTTTTCGCTCGCGATGAGAGCGATTCCGCTGGCTTGGGGATGACGACTCACGGTGGTACGTGACGGTGATGCATTAGGTTGGATACCGTAGACGCCAACTTGCCTGCGACTGAGGGCATCTGACTCGTACGCAGGATCCAAATCCCCCAAGCAAGTGAGGTCCCAAAGCATGTCTCGTTATCGGTTTGTTAACACCTTTGCATTAGCTCTAACGTTAGTAATCGCGGCATCCGTACTCCCGTCGGCATTCGCCCAGCAGTCTCCGGCCGCGCCGGCAGCGTTCGTCTATGTATCGAGCAATCCGAGTGGAAGTACGTATCAGGTCAATGCCTACTCGGCGGCTTCCAATGGGCAATTGACGCCGGTTCCCGGATCGCCCTTCCCTGCCAACGTGCAGCAAATGGCGGTCAATGGCAAGTATCTGTTTGGCACCGATGGAACGTACATCTACAGCTTCGCAATTGCCGCAAACGGGGCGCTGAGGCAAGTCGCTTCCATCAATGTGCAGGAAAACAACGGTGGATGTGGGTCCGCGGGTGCGCTCTTCCTCGATCATACAGGCGCTACGCTCTACGATTGGGATTACGATGGCAATGACTGCGCGAACAATGCCTACCAGTCGTTTAGTGTTAACCAATCAACGGGCCAGTTGACATACCTCGGTGGTGACAGTGTGGGCTCTGAGTATTTCCAGCAAGGCATGAGCTTTATTGCCAACAATCAGTATGCTTACGGCTCGAGTTGCTATCACTTCTCTCCCGAGATTTACGGTTTCCAGAGGGAGAGCAGCGGGTTGTTGAATCTTTTGAATGTTAGTCCCAGCCTTCCGAATGGGCCGACCGGAAGTTTCTATTGTCCGACCTTGGCCAGCGCCGACCCCAGCGGCAATGTGGCGATTACGATGGTGCCGCTGAATGATTCGTCCTGGCAGCCGACGGGGCCGTATCAAATTGCGGTCTACACGGCCGACTCCTCCGGTATTTTGACCACCAGCAGCACATACTCGAACATGCCGCCAACCAGGGTGCAAACGGTTTTGGATTACTGGATGTCGCCGGCGGGAAATCTGTTGGCGGTCGGCGGTACCGGTGGCGCACAGGTGTTTCATTTCAATGGCAGCAATCCGGCGACACACTACACGGGGCTGCTCACCACTCAAGAAGTTGACCAGGTTCTATGGGACAACGCGAATCATCTGTATGGCATTGGCCGACAGGCGAACAGCTTGTTCGTCGGAACGGTCACACCGACGAAGCTGAGCACGGTGCAGGGGTCGCCCTATAGCATTACGAATCCTGTGAACCTCGTGGTGTTGCCGAAATAACCCACAAAGAAGTCCGCCCCCTTGACGTCGCAAAGAACGCGTCGTTGAGAGTGCGGCAAATATCTGCCGAGCTGCGCTCGGCCCGACAGCCGAGGGCGGCTGTCGCCACATGAGTAGTGCTAAAGCTAGGGCGCCTGTCTCAAGAAACAGGTCCCTCCACTCCGCAGATCATCGCTTCGCGATGATCTGCTTCGGTCGGGGGACAGCCGAGAGACAGTGGTCCGCCATTAATTGGTCGGTGGATCGACCAGCTTCACATCGTAGGATTGGCCCACGATGTCGGTGACGATGTTTTGCACGAGCTGCTGGTCCGTGGTGGTGTCATAGATGGTGAATGCGCCGCCTTCGCACACATAGACAACGTTGCGGCCAGGGATGGGTTGAATGCCGGTGGCGTCCCCGGTTTGCGGCGGAACAATGACCTGAGCGTTCGCGGTGTTGAAGATCGCCAGGCAGCCGCGAACTTCGCTCGAATTATTAATGCTGGTGCAGCTGCGACTGCCGACGAAGAGCTGGCCGAGCGATCCCATCTGCATGCGGTTATGGAAGCCGTCGGGAATGATGTAAGGACCGGCGGTACGCTGCATGGAATTGATGTCGACGAGGTTCAATGTGCCGCAAGTTTTGGCGGCGGTACCGAGGCCGCACGGCGTGTTCGGAGGTGTGCCGGCGACGTAGAGAGTTGAGTTCACCAGCAAACCATAAGTGGCTCCGCTCAATGCCAGGTTTGCGCCCGGCGCGGAAGTTCCCAGCGTGTAGGGAGTGATGCCGGCGGTGGTGCCGCCGCATTCGGGACCGCAATTGAAAATTTCCGCTGTGGTGTTACCGGTGAAAATCGCCCACACCGGACGATCAAAGTGATTTGTAGCAGTGCCGGTGATGACGGTGCGAGGGTCGGTCTGACTACCGATCGCGCCGGTGGCGATGACAGTGACGTCATCGGAATTGTCGCTGAAGGTCAGGATGCGAGTACCGTCGGGACTGGGAACGATGTAGTGGGCCGCGGCCACGGGAATGATCGCACTAATCGCACCCGTGCCCAGGTTGATCTGCAAAACGGCACCATTGGGAGATCCGGTAACCGGCGCGCTGGGTACAGCGACGTACCCAGTGATGTTGTCGTTCGCGATAAACATGCTCTCGGTCATGCCAGGCAGAGCGATGCCGGGAAGGACGCTGGTCGATCCGCTCACATTGGCTACGGTTTCAGCGGTGTTGTCGACGATCGCAATGGAATTGCTGGACAGGCTGAACACCATGGTCAAGTCCAAATTGGGGGAAACTGCCATCATTTGTGCCTGCGCCACTGCGCTAAGCAGGCTGACGATTGAAGGGGACAAGAGGTCGTCAGAGGCGTTCACGATGTTGAGCACTGGCGTGTCGATTCCGCCGGAGGGAAAGAGCGAATTCGAGACGAAGGCCCGGAAAGCGATCCCACTAGCCTTGTGCTGAGTGCTGGAGGACTTGCTCCCGCAGGCAACGATAACCACACTGAGCCCCACAAGAAGCATTAACGCGAAGACGGTCTTGTTCAACCCTGGAACTCCGAAGAGTAATAGAAACAAAGATTTAGATGCTAAGAACGGGATTATAGCAGAGGTACGGCCTCGCACCGGAGCGGGTAGAAGTGGATTGCTCTGGGAGTTCTCGCACATGCGGCATGGGTGCAAAAGCGGCACCCATCCTGTATTCTCAAAATCATGCCTGGCGATTTCCTGGCGCGGCTAAAACGGACTCCGGTGCTGTGCGATGGGGCGATGGGAACATTGCTCTATGCCAAGGGCATCTTTATCAATCGCTGTTATGACGAGCTGAACGTCTCGCAACCCGAACTGATTCGGGGGATCCATCACGAATATCTGCAAGCAGGGGCGGAAATTATTGAAACTAACACTTTCGGGGCGAATGCGTTCCGTTTAGGACGGCATGGCTTTGTCAGCCGCGTGCACGAGTTCAATGTCGCTGGAGCGCGATTGGCACGGGAGGAGGCTAAGAGCTTCGACGCCTGGGTAGCAGGGTCGGTGGGCCCGCTGGGCATTCGAATTGAGCCGCTGGGCAAAACCTCGCTCGACGAAGCTCGCGCCGCTTTTCACGAGCAGATCGCGGCGTTGGTCGAGGGTGGAGTTGATCTGATTATGCTGGAGACCTTCGGCTACGTCGAGGAGCTTCACCAAGCGATTTTGGCGGCGCGAGAAGTGGCGGCAAATATCCCGCTGGTGGCGCAGGTGACCATCGACGAGGACGGCAACAGTCTGGATGGGTCGACGCCGGAGGTCTTTACGCCGCGACTGGATGCGCTGGGGCCGGACGTCATTGGCTGCAATTGCAGCGTCGGCCCGGTGGCGATGCTGGATGGGATTGAGCGCATGAGAGCGCTCACTTCGCGGCCACTGGCGGCGCAACCGAATGCCGGTATTCCCCGTTCGGTTGAGGGACGGAATATCTATCTTTGCTCGCCCGAGTATATGGCGAGCTATGCGCGAAAGTTCGCGGCTGCCGGAGTGCGGCTGATTGGCGGATGCTGCGGAAGCACGCCCGATCACATTCGGTCAATGAAGTCAGCGCTGCGGGTAGGCGAGGCACGGGCGAAGACCGTTTCCGCTCCAGCGGCTGGTCCGGCGAAAACGGCGGCGACTCCCGCGGTGTCGATTGACAAGCGGTCGCGGTTGGGAGCCAAGCTGGCCGCCGGCCAATTCGTGACCATGGTCGAGATCGTTCCACCGAAAGGCACGGACATTCGCAAAGAAGTCGAAGGGGCACGCTTTGTGAAGTCGGTGGGTGTCGATGCGATCAACATTCCTGACAGCCCACGCGCTTCGGCGCGCATGAGCAATCAGGCCCTGTCGCTGCTGGTTCAGCAGCAGGTCGGAATTGAGACCATCCTGCATTACACCTGTCGCGACCGCAACGTGCTAGGGATTCAATCAGATTTGTTGGGCGCGGCGGCGATGGGAATCAGCAACCTGATCTGCATCACCGGCGATCCACCGAAGATGGGCAATTATCCTGACGCCACAGCGGTGTTTGATGTGGACGCGATCGGGTTGGTCAATATTGTTCACAACTTGAATCGTGGACTGGATTTGGGCGGCAATCCGATTGGGACGGGAACGTCGTTTGTGATCGGTGTCGGAGCCAATCCCGGCCTCAGCGACATGGATGAGGAAGTCCGCCGGTTTGAATTCAAGGTCCAGGCCGGTGCGGAGTATGTGGTCACGCAGCCGGTATTTGACTTGGGATTGCTCGAAAACTTCCTGAAACGCATTGAGCACTGTCGCATTCCAGTGGTTGCGGGAATCTGGCCGCTGGTAAGCGTGCGGAATGCCGAGTTCATGAAGGGTGAACTGCGGGTTTCGGTGCCCAACTCCATCCTAGAGCGGATGGCGCGCGCCCAGACACCGGAAGCCGCGCGGGAAGAGGGCGTTGCCATTGCCCGGGAAATGGTGAGCGCGGTTCGCGGCATTGTCCAGGGTGTACAGATCAGCGCACCTTTGGGGCGGTATGCCTCCGCGGTCGATGTCTTGGAAGCTCTCGGTGGGTCCAGTTCCGCTTCGGCATAAGCCTTGTAAATTTTCGTTAAAAATTCACTTTTGTGTGGACACATTTTCCACACTCGTGCACTAGAATATCCACAAAGGAGTTCTCCCGTTGCCAAAATTTGAAGACGGCCTGCAGCGTCTGGAGAAGATTGTTCAGGAACTGGAGAAAGGGGAAGTTCCCCTGGAAAAGTCTCTGACGCTCTTCGAAGAAGGCATGCAGCTTTCTGCCGCTTGCCGCAAGGAATTGGAACAGGCCGAGGGCAAGGTGGAAATTTTGCTCAAGCAGAACGGGAAACTCCAGGCTGAGCCGTTTGAGCCTTCTCCCGAGGTTTTGTCGGGTCGCAAATAAAAATCTCGGGCGCTCACCGCTCGTGCCTTAACGTTCGTGCCAGAGCTCCAACCGGAAGTTCGGGCACGACCTTGTAACCGTGTAGAGCGGTAGAAGTTCGAGGAATGTATGCAGCTGTTTGATGTGGTCCTCCTCCAGAGCGACGCGGGAGTCGCTAAGTCCCTGGTTTCTGCTTTGTCACCTTCTGTGGCTTCAGTTCGCGAGGTACACACACTGGGCGAACTGCGCAACAGCATCGCCAAGCACCGTGCAGGAATCGCGATCCTCGACATGGAAAAGGCGGCGCTGTCCGAAGTACAAACATTGGCGCAGGACTTTCCTGCGGCCTCGATCGTGTGCACGCATCGTTGCGCAGACGAAGAAATGTGGACCGCCGCGTTGAATGCCGGTGCGGCCGACGTATGCCGGGCATCGGACACTTCGGCCATCGTCCACGCGGCTTTGAGCAGCCAGCCAAGCCGGCAGGCTGCGGCAGCGTGATGCGACTGCGGGCGCATATTGATTCTGGTCGGTCGACGTTCGTGTCTGGCTGATTTTGACGTGGTAATGGGCACGGGGAAATTCCCGTGCCTTCCCTTTTTCGTTTTCCCTGCTTGTAACCTCGTTTCGCTGCACCGACGTTTCCTCCGCTCCTTGCTATACTCCGGTCATGCTCACGGAGATTTTGGAGAGCGGTCAGGAGCTGACCAATGCAGCGCTGGAGCGCCTGCTCCCCGCGGCAACGCAACATCCTGTCTCGATTCACGAGGCAATGCGCCACAGCGTTTTTGCGGGAGGCAAGCGCATCCGCCCTATCCTTTGCATGGAAGCGGGACGCATGGTTGCTGGTTCCCTTCCCGCCGGAATCGAGGAATTAGGCGCAGCGCTGGAAATGCTGCACACATATTCCTTGATCCACGACGATCTGCCGGCACTGGATAACGATGATTTGCGGCGCGGGCGTCCGACTTGTCACAAAGTGTTCGGGGAAGCCATCGCGATTCTGGCTGGAGACGCGCTGCAAACCCAGGCTTACGAAGTGCTCTCCCGGCTACGTTGTCCGGCGGAGGCACGGGTCCGGATCATCGAAGAGATTGCGCGAGGCACGGGAACGGTTGACGGCATGATTGGCGGGCAGGTGGTGGACCTGGAAGCAGAACACACCAAACCTGACCTCAAGATGCTTGAATACATTCATCGCTCGAAAACCGCAGCCTTGATTACCGCGAGCGTAGTGAGCGGAGGACTCTACGCCGGCGCGGATTCCGTCGCGGTGGAAAATCTTCGCGCTTTTGGTCACTCCATTGGACTGGCCTTTCAGATTGTCGATGATGTGCTCGATGTCACACAAACCTCGGAGCAGTTGGGGAAAACGGCGGGCAAAGATACCGCGGCGGAGAAAGCGACATACCCGGCATTATTTGGAATCGAGGAATCCCTGAAAAAAGCGGACGCGCTGGTGAATGCGGCTTTGCGCGCCCTGCAGGGATTCGCACAACGAGGCGAGACGATGAAGGCCTTGGCCCATTTTTTGGTCGAGCGAAAAAAATAGGTTCTCGGGCGATTTCGTGCGGGTTCCGTGACTGTGCGTTGGCTCGATTTCTGTGGTAAAAAGAAATTCAGGGCGATGGAGTTCGCCAGCAATGCCGGTGGTGGATCTGAGCGCCACAGGCTGATAACTCCTACAACTTAAGTAGGAGAGCTCCATGCCAGATTGGTTCAATCACTTCTTCACCACATCTCTAGGCGCGATGCTCGGCGCCGACTCTCGCCACAAATCTGCAGCACTGGCGGGCCGATGACCGCGCTCTCCATTTACGCCAGAGAGCCGGAACTCGAACAGCTTCGCAAGCTGTTTCATTCGCGGCGTTCTCTCCTACTGCATGGCCCGAGCGGCGTGGGAAAAACCCTCCTTCTCAAGGCCCTTGCAGCGGAGATTCCCGGTTGCCTGTATTGCCGGGATTCTGCCAGCGCCCTGGCTGTTTTTCGTGAAGTGGCGGCAGAACTTTTCGCGGGAAAAAACGAACGCCTACGCAAAGCCTGTAGCAAAAATGGGTTTGCGGAAATCAAAAACAAGTCTGCCGTCTCCCTGCGCGGGATCATCGCCGAGGCTTTGCGCGAAAAGCCTTATTGCATCATGCTCGACCATCTCAAACGCCCCTCGCAATCGTTCGCCTCGACAGTGCGCGAGGTGTGTAGCTCAACGAATACAACTCTCGTTGCGGTTGCTCGTTCAGCGCACATGGAAGACGTCGGATTCTTGCTGCCTATGTTTGCGGATCGTTCCGACAGGTTCGCTGTGCGCAACTTCGATCCGCCGGCGGCCCGGCAGTTTGCCCTGCTCACCGCCCAGGAGTTGAAGCTCGAAGTCAGCAATCGGGAAGAAGCCATCGAAAAGATTGTGCGCTTCAGCGAGGGAAATCCGGGAGCGATTCGCGCCATGCTAGAGATGGCGGTAAGGCCGAAATACCTGGCGCGACAGCATCTCATGCTCGCACCGCTATATATCGACTTTCGCCTGGGGCACGGAGTGAATCATGGATGAAGACGCAATCGAAGGAGCTTTAACTGAAAGCCAGCGGCGCGTCATCGGGAGCGGAATGCTGATTGTGGATGCGGCCGCCGTTCGCATGCTCAACCTGCTCGAGCATCGCAGTTCCGTGGCAGCGATGAGCGTCGTCGAAGGTGAGGTCTCAGAGAAGGAGCAAAGCTACATTCGGAGCCGGGCAAAAGAGCTGCAGGCTTTGATTGGCGGCTTGGTGAAGAAGTACCAGCTTCAACCCTCGAAGCGAAATCTGCGCCGTATTCTGGCCGCCGATGCTTCGCAGATTTGGGTGACGTTGGAGGATTGCCGGCCAACGAGGATTCGAGGATACGGCGAAATGTCCGCAGCCACCGCAAGTTTGGTTGAAGCTGATATGCAGGAAATGCTGCAGATTGCCAATGGGCTGAGGGCGCTGCTGAGCTCGTGAGGGATTACTGAGAATCAGACCCGAGTTCTCAGCTATATTTAGTGGCTGATCATGCCTTCTCCTTCACTTGACATCCTCGCTATCGCCGCCCATCGTGACGACGTCGAACAGACGTGCGGCGGCACGTTGCTGAAGATGGCGCAAGCCGGCCATCGCACCGGCATTCTCGATCTGACGCAAGGCGAGATGGGAACCCGTGGTACGGCAGAAGATCGGCGGCGAGAAGCTGAAAAAGCGGCAGAGATTCTTAAAGCTTCCTGGCGACAGGCACTCGATATCCCCGATGGCTGCGTCGAAAACACATGGGAAAACCGGCTCAAAGTTGCCCGCGTGATTCGCGAACAGCGGCCGCGAGTGGTCATTCTTCCTTACTGGAAAGGACGCCATCCGGATCATTACACGGCATCGGTGCTGGGGTACGAGGCGTGCTTTCTGGCAGGGTTGAAGAAGCTGGATGTGAACCCAGCACTCAGCACTCAGCCATCAGCAGTCAGCCAAAAAACTTCGGGCAATGCGAACTCAGAACCTCCGCCGCACCGGCCTTTCAAAATCGTCTACGCGACGCTCTACTACGATATTCGGCCCAGCTTCGTGGTCGATATCACGGAGCAATTTGAGGCACGGTTTGAATCGCTGATGGCGTACAAGTCGCAATACAGCGATCAGGAAGCGGGCAAGGACCTCTTCCCTGCCCAAGCAGAGATTCGGGCGCGGGTGGAATCCATGGCGCGGTTCTACGGAATGCTTGCTGGGGTCACCTACGCAGAGCCGTTCCTGCAAAAGGAAGTGGGGCTGGTTGACGATCTTACGCTGGTTCCTGTGAAGTCCATCTGATCGGCTGAGCAGGGGCTCTATCTAAGTAAAGAAGGGCCAAGAAACCGTAAATGTTTGTAAAGCCCTTTAGCCGCCGCCAACGCTTGGAATAAGATTGATTCTGTAAGGGTTAGGAACTCCTAACGCTAATAATTCCAAGGCGAAATTCCGAAACCGGCAGCGGCATTTGCACGTCAAAACTTAAGGACCCTTGGGTAAGTAGCAGGCTATACCCGAACGTCATATTCTCTCTATATAGCGACAAAGGACTTAAAAGAAATGAAGATCATAAGCGGTGAGATGCAAAGGGCGGGCGCTGGCTCGCCTTTGCAGATCATTCCAGCGGTTGGGGTATCGACGCGTATCGCTGTTTCGTTGCTTGCGTTGGGGGTGTTGTGCGCCGGGTTGGCAAGTTGCAGCGGCGCGGCCAAGCCGACCTCCGCGCGCGCCAACGAGGTTCCGGCGGTTCCGGTTTCTGTGGCCACCGCCCAGCGTCAAGACATGCCTTATTACTTGACCGGTTTGGGGTCGGTGAATGCGTTTTACACCGACAGCATTAAAAGCCGGGTTGATGGCGAACTGGTGCAGGTGAATTTCAAAGAAGGCCAGTATGTCAACAAAGGTGACTTGCTGCTGGTGATCGATCCGCGGCCCTATCAAGTCGCCCTGGAGCAAGCCGAAGCGACCTTATTCAAGGACCAGGCGACCTTGCGCGATGCCAAGCTGAATTTCGAACGTTACAAGGGACTGCTGCAGAATTCGGGTGCGATGTCGCAACAGCAGGTAGATACGCAGGCAGCGACGGTGGATCAGCTGGAAGGCACGGTGCGCACCGACCAGGCTGCGATCGACAATGCCAAGCTGAACCTGGTTTATTGCCACATCACGTCGCCCATCAGCGGCCGGGTCGGACTGCGGCTGGTCGATCCGGGAAATATCGTCCATGCGACCGATGCCAATCCATTGCTGGTGATAACGCAATTGCAGCCCATCGCTGTTATTTTTACGCTGCCGGAAGACCAGTTGCCGACGGTTTCGCAACACATGGCGAAAAGCGCGCTCGAAGTTGACGCCTTCAGCCGCGACAATCAGAACAAGCTGGCGACGGGGAAATTGCTGACCATCGACAACCAGATCGATCAGACCACGGGCACAGGAAAGCTGAAGGCAATTTTTGAAAACAAAGAAAACACGCTGTGGCCGAATCAATTTGTAAATGCGCGGCTGTTGCTCGAAGTGCGAAAGAACAGCACGGTGATTCCGGCAGCGGCCGTCCAACGTGGCCCGCAGGGGACGTATGTGTTTGTGGTGAAGTCCGACAATACTGTCGATATTCGCCCGGTTACTGTCGCCTTCACGCAGGAAAATGCCACCAACATTGCCAACGGAATTGCGCCGAACGATGTTGTGGTGACGGACGGGCAGGATAAACTGCAGGAGGGCAGCCGCATTGAGACGCGTGCGGCCGCCCCACCAGTGAATCCATCTCAGACGCCGGGGAGTCCGGCTACGACCGGTCCGCAAGGAAGCACCGCAGGTTCGGGAAGTCAGGGAAAATGAACCCGTCGCGTATTTTCATCCTGCGGCCGGTCGCTACTGCGCTGCTCATGGTGGCGATCATGCTGGTGGGCTTCGTGTCCTACCGCCAGCTACCAGTTTCGGCGCTGCCGCAAGTTGACTATCCCACGATTCAGGTCATGACGTTTTACCCCGGTGGCAATCCGGACGTGATGGCCTCCTACGTCACGGCTCCTTTGGAGCGGCAGTTCGGACAGGTCCCTGGCTTGACGCAGATGACCTCGACCAGCTCTTACGGAGCCTCGATCATCACCCTGCAGTTCGCTCTGGATCAGAACATCGATGTGGAAGAGCAACAAGTGCAGGCGGCGATCAATGCGGCGCAAACCTATTTGCCTGCCGATCTGCCCAATCCTCCGATCTACAGCAAGGTTAACCCTGCCGATCCGCCGGTTATGACGTTGGCGCTGACCTCGAAGTCGCTGCCATTGTCGAAGATTGAAGACCTCGCCGATACGGCGCTGGCGCAGAAGATCTCGCAGGTTACGGGTGTTGGATTGGTCTCGATCAGCGGCGGACAGAAGCCCGCAGTACGCGTGCAAGCAAATCCGACGGCGCTGGCGGCTTACAACCTAAGCCTGGAGGATGTGCGGAATGCATTGGCGGCGGCCAATGTCGATCAGGCGAAAGGAACGCTGAACGGTCCAAGACAGTCGTTCACCATCGGGGCGAATGATCAATTGCTGGCCGGGGACCAATATCGGCCAATCGTGATCGCGTATCGAAACGGCTCGCCGGTAAGGCTCTCCGATGTAGCGACAATCACCGACGGCGTGGAAAACACCTTGCAGGCTGCGTGGATGAATCTGGATCCCGCGGTCATTATGAATATTCAGCGGCAGCCAGGAGCCAACACGATCAACGTCGTCGACCGAATCAAGAAGCTGTTGCCGCAATTGCAAGCGGGCTTGCCGGCGGCGGTAAATGTCTCGATTTTGACCGATCGAACCGAGACGATTCGAGCGTCCGTGAAAGATGTGCAGGTCGAAATGATACTCACCATTATCCTCGTGGTATTGGTGATGTTTCTCTTCTTGCGTAACGTCTACGCGACCATCATCCCTAGCGTGACGGTGCCACTCTCGATCGTGGGTACGTTCGGCGTGATGTACCTGCTGGGCTACAGCCTGAACAATCTGAGTCTGATGGCGCTGACCATTTCCACCGGCTTTGTGGTGGATGATGCCATTGTCATGATTGAAAACATCTCCCGCTACCTGGAGGAGGGAGATTCTCCGTTGCAAGCGGCGTTGAAGGGCGCGGGACAGATCGGATTCACCATTGTTTCGCTGACCGTTTCGCTGATTGCCGTGCTGATCCCGTTGTTGTTCATGGGCGACATTGTAGGACGGCTGTTCCGTGAGTTCGCGGTTACGTTGGCGGTCACAATTCTGGTTTCGGCTGGGGTTTCTCTTAGCTTGACGCCGATGATGTGCGCGAAGCTGCTCAAGCACACAGATCCGTCGAAGCAAAGCAAGATGTACAAGAAGTCGGAAGATTTTTACGAGGGAGTCATCGCGTTCTACGCGCGCACTTTGAGATTTGTTTTACGCCACCAAACCACAACTTTGATGGTCACTGTGGGCACGCTGGTGCTTACGATCTTTCTATTCATCATTGTGCCTAAAGGCTTTTTCCCGGTGCAGGACACTGGTGTGATTCTCGGCATTTCCGAAGGAGCCCAGAGCACTTCGTTTTCAGCCCTGGCACAGCATCAGCAGGAACTAGCGAAGATTATTCTCCAAGACCCCGACGTCGCCAGCATGTCGTCGTTTATCGGCGTAGATGGGACAAATCTCACGCCCAACACCGGACGCATTCAAATCAATCTCAAGCCCAGGGATGAACGAGACACAAGCGCAACGGGCATTATTCGGCGGTTGCAGCCCAAGCTGGCGCAGGTACAGGGCATCACGCTATTCATGCAGCCGGTGCAGGACCTGACGGTCGAGGATCGAGTGAGCCGCACGCAGTTCCAGTACACAATGGAAGACGCAGATGCGAAGGAGCTGACCCGGCTTTCGGCGCAATTGGTTGCCAAGCTGCGAACTCTTCCAGAATTGCGCGATGTGGCAACCGACGAGCAAGGCGGCGGGCTGGAAGCCGATGTAGCGATCGATCGGGACACCGCTTCCCGGCTGGGCATTTTGCCGGCGCAGATCGATAACACGCTGTACGACGCTTTCGGGCAGCGGCAAGTGTCAACGATCTTTACTCAATTGAATCAGTACCACGTGGTGCTGGAGGTCGATCCGCAGTTCCAACAGAATCCTGGCGCGTTCAAGGATTTGTATGTGAAGTCGAACACCGGCGCCCAAGTGCCGCTTTCGGCATTCACGCACATACAGACTACGGCCACGTCGCTTGCAGTGAACCACCAGGGGCAGTTCCCGGTAGTGACGATGTCGTTCAACCTTGCGCCGGGCAAGTCTTTGGGTGATGCGACAAAGGCGATCGATCAGGCAGAGAAAGAAATTGGAATGCCGCCCAGCGTGCATACAGCGTTTCAGGGAACGGCGGCCGCTTTTCAGAATTCTCTATCGACTGAGCCGTGGTTGATTGTGGCCGCGATTGTGACGGTGTATATCGTGCTCGGGGTTCTGTATGAAAGCTACATCCATCCGATCACAATTTTGTCGACCCTGCCTTCTGCCGGCGTGGGGGCCATTCTGGCGCTTCTGGTTACCGGACAAGACCTTGGGGTGGTGGCTATCATCGGCATTATCTTGCTGATCGGCATCGTGAAAAAGAATGCCATCATGATGATCGATTTCGCGCTGGAAGCCGAGCGCGTGGAGCACAAGCCGCCGGAGGAAGCGATTTATCAAGCTTGTTTGTTGCGTTTCCGTCCGATCATGATGACGACGATGGCGGCGTTGCTCGGCGGCTTACCGCTAGCACTGGGACGCGGCACGGGATCGGAGCTGCGGCATCCTCTGGGAATTACGATTGTCGGCGGGCTGCTGGTGAGCCAGGCGCTCACGTTGTATACGACTCCAGTAGTTTATTTGTGGTTTGAGCGGTTGGCGCGCAAGTTCGAACGGTTTGGCGTACGCCGCACGGTCGAGGAGCCAGTGATTGGGGACTAGCGTATGAACATTTCTTCTCCCTTCATACGGCGGCCGATTGGAACTTCCCTGCTGACGTTGGCGTTGCTGATGTCGGGAGCGCTGGCGTTCACCATGCTGCCGGTCGCTCCGCTTCCGCAGGTGGAATTTCCGGTTATTCAGGTTTCGGCGAGCTTGCCTGGCGCAAGTCCCGAGACCATGGCATCGGCGGTGGCGACGCCGTTGGAACGGCAGTTCGGACGGATCGCCGGGATCAACCAGATGACGTCGGTGAGCCAGCTGGGCTCGACCGGCATCGTGTTGCAATTCGATCTCAGCCGCAACATCGACGCCGCGGGACGAGACGTGCAGGCGGCGATTAATGCAGCGCGCAGTCAGCTGCCGTCGTACTTGCCGGGGAACCCCTGGTACCGCAAAGTGAATCCGGCGGACGCGCCAATTCTCATTCTCTCGGCGACCTCGGACAGCATTACCCTGCCCCAGGTTTACGATCAGACCAACTCCATCCTCTCGCAAAAGCTTTCTCAAATCAGCGGAGTTGGACAAGTGTATGTGGGCGGTGGCGCCAATCCCGCAGTGCGCGCGGAAATCAATCCAAATTTGCTGAATAAGTTTGGAGTCGGCTTGGATGCGGTCCGCACTGCGCTGGGCAGTGCCAATGCCAACTCGCCTAAGGGGGAAGTTGCGAACAACGGCACAAGCTGGGTGATCAACGACAACGATCAGATCACCCTCGCCGATCAATATCGTCCGCTCATCGTTGCTTACAATGCACAGACCGGCGCGCCGGTGCGATTAGGTGATGTGGCGGACGTGCAGGATTCTGTCGAGGATGCGCACATCTATGGCCTCTCCAACGGCAAACGCGCGTGCATCATTCTGATCTGGCGGCAGCCAGGGGCCAATATCATCGAGACGGTTGATAACGTACTTCGGCTGCTGCCGCAACTGCAAAGCTCGATTTCTCCGGCGATCAAATTGGATGTTGTCTCCGACCGAACGCAAACCGTTCGGGCGTCGGTGCACGACATCGAAGTGACGCTGCTGATTTCGGTGGCGCTGGTCATCCTGGTGGTGTTTGCGTTCTTGCGAACCGTCCGGGCGACGATCATCCCCAGTATTGCTGTGCCCCTTTCTCTGATCGGGACCTTTGGGGTGATGTACCTGGTCGGTTATAGTCTCGACAATCTCTCGCTGATGGCACTGGCAATTTCCACTGGCTTTGTGGTGGATGATGCCATCGTAGTCTTGGAAAACATCACCCGCTATCTCGAGAAAGGGATGGATCCGGTACAGGCGGCATTTCGCGGCGCACGAGAAATCGGATTCACCGTGCTTTCGATGAGCACGTCTCTGGTCGCGGTTTTTATTCCGATCCTCATGATGGGAGGGATCGTCGGCCGCTTGTTTCGCGAGTTTGCCGTGACGCTCAGCATCGCGATTGGTGTGTCATTGTTGGTTTCTTTGAGCACCACGCCGTCAATGTGCGCCCAGTTGCTGAAGACTCTGGGAGAAGAAAAGCACGGGCGCGCCTATCGCTACAGCCAGAATGTCTTCGATGGCATGTTGTACATCTACCGTCGCAGCTTAAGCTGGGTGCTGCGTCATCAATTCGCCGTGCTAATGATCACGATCGGTACGGCGTGTCTAAGCGTTTACATGTTCAAGGCTGTACCAAAAGGCTTCTTTCCGCAACAAGACACGGGTCGAATCATGGGATCGGTGCAGGCGGCGCAGGATATTTCGTTTGATGCCATGAGCCGGAAAATGCGACGTTATGTGGCAATCGGCATGGCGGATCCGAACATTGCGACCATGATCGGATTCTGCGGCGGAACGACCGCGATGAATCAAGGGCGCATGTATCTCACGTTGAAGCCGCCGGGCCAGCGCAAATTGACCGTGGACCAGGTGATTCAGGAACTGACGGAGAAGTTCGGTGAAGTGCCGGGCGCCACCTTGTACATGCAAGCGCAACAAGACCTGCAGATCGGCGGACGCGTGAGCCAGGCGCAATATCAGTTCACGCTGCAAGGGGAAGATTTGAACGAGCTCAATCAGTGGGCTCCGCAATTGCTTAAAAAGATGCGGGACCTCCCAATCTTGACGCAGGTTAACACTGATCAGCAGAACAAGGGACTGGAAGCCAACGTGATTATTGACCGGGACACGGCGTCGCGCCTGGGAGTGGCCGCGGCCGATATCGACAACGTGCTCTACGATGCCTTCGGACAGCGCTTTGTTTCGACTATCTACGAACCGCTCAACCAATATCATGTTGTCATGGAAGTTGACCCAAAATTCCAACAAAGCCCTGACACCCTGGATAATACGTATGTGCGGGCGTCGACGGGAAGCATGGTTCCACTCGCTGCGTTTGCGCGTTTTGGGCCGGACAATACGTCGTTGGCTGTGAATCACCAGGGCCAGTGGCCGGCAGTTACGATTTCTTTCAACCTAGCTCCTGGGGTTTCGCTCGGGCAGGCCACAGATGCCATCGTAAGAGCCGAAAAATCTATCGACTTTCCCGCCACGATTCACGGCAGCTTCCAAGGAACGGCGGCAGCGTTCCAGGATGCTGCGGCCAGTGAATTGATTTTGGTTGTGACTGCTATTCTCGCCGTCTACATCGTGCTGGGTATGCTCTACGAGAGCTATATCCATCCCATCACGATCCTGTCGACGATTCCTTCGGCGGGCGTGGGTGCGTTATTGGCGCTGAAGCTGACCCATAACGAACTGAATGTAATCGGATTGATCGGCATCATCCTGCTGATTGGACTGGTCAAGAAAAATGCCATCATGATGATCGACTTCGCTCTGGATGCGGAGCGGAACGAAGGCAAGTCGCCGCTGGAGGCGATCCGCGAAGCGTGCCTGTTGCGGTTTCGCCCGATCATGATGACAACGATGGCGGCATTGCTGGGCGGTCTGCCGCTGGCTTTGGGAACCGGCGTAGGATCGGAGTTGCGGCGGCCACTGGGCATTACGATTGTGGGCGGCTTGATCGTGAGCCAGGCGCTAACGCTCTTCACCACGCCGGTCGTGTATTTGTATATGGACCGGCTGCGTTTCCGGCGGCGAAGAGAAGGTGTGCTACCGCAGCCGATCTCACCGGCAAGCAGCCACGCAGATTAGGACTTACGCGGGTTGCTGCAGTTGAGTAGAAGTGTGGAATTCCGCGGGAAGCCCGCTCTCGATTACCCTTCTAACTTTTTCCATCAAGCATTCACGCGTGCCGAAGTCCTTTGGCTCGATGGGGTCATGAAAAATGACAGTGACCGTACCCGGCTTGATGGAAAATCTGCGCTTGGGCATGGCGTGAAAGGTTCCAGAAACGGTGACCGGCACAACAGGTACTTGGCATTCCTCGGCTAAGTAGAACGGGCCTTTTTTGAACGGGAGCAACTTTCCATCGAAAGAGCGGCCGCCTTCGATGTAAATCGTCATGTTCAGCCCCTGCCGAACTACGTTGCGCGCGTCACGCACGGCGGCGATGCCGGCTTCGCGATTGCCGCGATTCACCGGCACCAGGGATCCCATCAGCATGGCCTTTCCCAGGAGCGGAATCTTGAATAACTCTTGCTTGACCATGACCGAGGTACGCTTGGGAATGAGGGGCAGCATCAGCGGAGGATCGATGTTGGAAATATGATTGGACATGAAGATGTAACTGCGGGAGGGATCGAGTTTCTCTAATCCAATGGCCTCTGTGCGGACTCCGGTGAGACGCACGCCGGTTTTTGCTCCCCACATGAACACGCGATACATGAAACTGATGTCACCGCTGATGAACGTCCAGGGCATGCAGACAAGCGCGGCAAAAGGCAGCATGATTCCCCAGAAGGAAAGCATGATGATGGTGCGGATCACAATTGAGCCCCGATCATGTTGTGGTTCGCACCTCGGCAACCTGGACTTGGGCTTTGCCAGCGGCCAGCGCTTTTAAGCGCTCTGGAAGTTTCTCATAGATGCCGTCGAAGCCGCCGTTCGAGAGAATTGCCACGACGTCACCGGAGCGCATCTCGGGGGCGATCAGTTGCACGATCCCATCGACCGAGGAAATAATTCGCGCACGGCGGCCATGAGCCTGGATATCGGCCGCCACGGCTATCAAGTCAAGGCGCTCAGCCGGGGGGATCGCTTCAGACTTGAAGACGCTGGCGACAACAACTTCGTCGGCCAAGGACAAGCTTTTTGCAAGATCGTTTTGCAAAACATTCCGCCGAAGAGTATTGGAGCGCGGCTCTAAAATCGCCCATAAACGCGAACCTGGGTAGCGGGAGCGTAGCGCGGTCAGCGTGCCAGCAATCGCGGTGGGATGATGCGCAAAATCGTCAATAATGGTGACGCCGTTCACCGTGGCGCGAACCTCCAGGCGGCGCTTCACGCTCTTGAAAGTCTGCAGTGCGTGGGCAATTTTTTCGGTGGAAATGCCGTAATGAGCCGCAAGCGCAGCGGCCGCCGTGGCATTCCAGATGTTGTACTCGCCGCCGAGTGAAAACTCGAAATTCGCCCACGGCTTTCCATCACGAAGAACCGACCACGTGGAGCGCATTGACTGCAGAGCCTGATCACAAATTTGCCAATTGGCGCGAGCGGACGCTCCATAACGTTCAACTGGGCAAAAGGCGCGGGCCAAACAGCGTTCCAGGCTGTCGCCGGTATCGAAGGCGATAATGCGCCCCCGCCGCGGAACTAGATTTACCAACCGCTTGAATGCGGTTTCCACGGCGTCGAGGTCTTTGTAAATGTCGGCGTGGTCAAATTCGACCGAGGTGAGGATGACGGCGTCGGGAAAGTAGTGCAGAAATTTCGGTCCCTTGTCGAAGAAAGCGGTGTCGTACTCGTCGCCTTCGAGTATGAAGAATTTTCCACTGCCCAACTGGAAGCTGCTGCCAAAATTTTCCGCGATCCCGCCAATCAAGAATGAGGGCTGCAATCCCGCGGACTCGAAGATCCACGAAAGCATGGAAGTCGTCGTAGTCTTGCCGTGAGTGCCGGCAACCACGAGCACTTCTTTGCCCTGAAGAAATTCGTCATGCAAAATCTGCGGCAGCGAACAAAACGGAATGCGCTTGTCGAGCACGTCTTCGAGTTCGACATTGCCACGCGAAATTGCGTTGCCAACGACAACGAGATCGGGGCGAGGATTTAAATTCTCAGGGGAGAACGGTTGCGCGACCGGGATGCCTAACGAGGCGAGGAAATCAGACATTGGCGGGTAAGCTGCTGCATCGGAGCCGGTCACGCGGAATCCGCGTTGTTGCAGCATGCCAGCCAACGAGGCCATGGCCGTGCCACAGATTCCGATCAGGTGAATGTGTTTTCCCGTCATGACTTTTGCCTGGCGGCGTGACTCGTCGGCATCGCTGTGGTTGCCGGCTCCAGGATTCTAAAGCTGGAACGCGCACCGGAAACCTGCAGCTCAGCCTGAACGCCGATGGGCAACGTGAGATTTTCGCGTGAGACGTGGCCGGACCGCAACCCGTAAATCACAGGAACACCGAGTGGGTCGACAACGCGTTTGATCACATCCTGCAGCGTGTAGCCCTGGTTCGCGTGCTGGATGCAATCGAGCATCTCCCCGAAGATGATGCCGCGGACCCCGTCGAGCTTTCCCGCCAATTTTAAGTGCATCAACATGCGATCGATCTGGTAGGGTTTTTCGGCGACGTCTTCCATGAAAAGAATGCATCCGTCGGTTTGGATTTCATATGGCGTGCCCAAGGATGCGACGAGCAGGGACAAGCAGCCGCCATATAGGATGCCCTTCCCAGCCCCGTCGGCCAACGCGGTGACCCCCGATTGCGGTCCTAAATTGAAGTCCCAATCGCGCGCGCCCGCGGTGGCGTTGCGCCAGGAATGCAGATCGACGCCATTGGGGTCGGAGAAACTTTTCGTGACCATCGGCCCGTGAAAGGTGATGAGACCGGTGGCATCGGTGAAATAGGTGAGCAACGTCGTCACGTCGCTGGCACCTACGAAAATCTTGGGATGGGACTTGATTTTGTTGAGATCGACTTTTTCTAGGAGATAGTTCGTCCCATAACCGCCGCGGGCGCAGATGACCGCGCGTATCTCGGGCCGTTCAAACATCTCTTCCAATTCCCGTGCTCGACGCTCCACCGTTCCCGCGAAATAAAGCTCCTGCTCAAGAATGGAATCAAAATAAAACGGCTTGTAGCCGAGGCGGCGAAGTCCCTCGCAGCCGCTGAGCAGCATATCGCGCTTGATGTTGCTGGCGGGCGCAATGATTCCGATGGTGTCGCCCGGCTGCAGCGCGGGCGGCTTGATTCGTGGCGGGGTTGGGGTAGGCGGCATCTGAATGAAAATCTTAAATGAAAAACTCTCCGCGACAGATTAGCTGTGCCGGCCCACGCAGAAAAACTTCACGCTCCCAGCGTACAGATTGCAATCCACCAGGAGTGTGCACGCGCACCGGCGACGCAGCTTTACCGGTTGCGACTGCTGCCACCGCGGCGGCTGAAGAACCGGTGCCGGAAGACCGGGTTTCGCCGACGCCGCGTTCAAAAAAGCGGACGTCGATATTTTCTTTGTCACCAATGTTTACGAATTCGACATTCATCCCATGCTTGAAGTCGTGGTGACGGCCGATTTCGGCCGCTTCCGCCTGCCATCCCGGGACAAACTCGTTCACAAAAACCACGTAATGCGGGTTCCCCATCGACACCGGAATGCCGCGAACTTCGCGAAAGGCCAGTTTGATGGGAAACTCATCTCCCACCTGCGGTTCGCCCATGGCGATCTCAAATTCATACTCGGTTTCGCGACGCGAAGTGAGGGTGCAGGTTTTGAGGCCGGCACCGGTACGAATGACTAATTTCTCTTTGGCTTGCTCCGAGCAGAGATAAGCCGCGACACAGCGGGTGCCGTTTCCGGAGATTTCGGCTTCCGAGCCGTCGGCGTTGAAAAGGCGCGCGCGAATGTCGGCATCCTGGGCCGGAAACAACCATTCAACTCCGTCGGCGCCAATGCCCTGATGACGATCGCAGATTCGACGGCTGAATGCGGCGAGATCCGGTTGGGCGTGCATGCCATCGATGATCAGGAAATCATTGCCGCAAGCGCTGGCCTTCACGAACGGAATGGTGGGACTCATGACGAGCGCACCAGCACGAGGACGTTTCTAAGTTTCGGTCGCACTTGAGAACTGGCCATGGAAGCGTGGTTGGCAAGATTCTAACATTCGGTCGCAAATCGCCGTTTGCGTACGCGTTAACGCGGTTGATTACTCTCTGCTCTATGCGTCCAATAAACGGTGGCGGCGGGCTGACCGACGGTGTGAACCACGACCATCGAAGTCAGGTTTTGCTTGTTGACCTGGACAGAGACAGGGTCGCCTGCGATGGCCACGACGTAGTCCACGTAGTGGTGAGGATCGGCCAGAGCCCGATCCCAGAGGCCTTCGGGATCAAATGTCTTTTTCCAGGGGCGATGATTGGTTTCGTTGATCACGCGGCGCAATGGGATGCCGGCGTCCTGCAAGGCCCCGACGTGATCGCCGAGATACATGAGAAGGGTTGAGTCGCGAGGCAACTTGACGAGTGTCGAAGCCAGGCCATTTTCGAACGCGATGCGGGTGCGCGAATTAGCCCAGGCTTCCCGGTAGCAGATCGGCTGAGCTCTCCAGATGCAGGCATAGCTAGCGGCGATTATCGCAACGATGACGAGCAGGATTGCAGTTCTTGCGGAGGGCTGCGGGATTTTGATCAAAAGGAAATGAACGGCGACCGCGAGGAAAACAACGAATGCGGGCAGGAGCTGGATCCCATATCGCACGTTGTAATAGTTGAATGGCCACCATTCCGGTAGATGGATGGGCACGCTGCCGTAAGAGATTGTCAGCGTGTAGAACACGAGAGGAAGCAGGAACAATAAAAGCGGCCACTGATTTCGCCGGAGAAAGATGGTCACGATTCCTGACATGAGCAGAATCAGCCAAAGTTTTTGTAGCCAGCCTTCGGCAATATTGTCTTCGGCGGATTTCAACAAGTAACTGAAAGCGACCGGGATGCTGTGCCAGCCGGGCTGGGGCGAGGGCGTGGCTAGTTCGGCCCGTTGCTCAATCGCCTGCGCTGAATATGGGCCATTCGCGAACTCCAAAGGATTGCGATAGACAATTCCGTTATAGGCGAGCCACAAGGCCGGTGCAGCCACAGCCAAGAGCAGAAATTTAGCGAAGGCCCGACCAAACTTTTCCCGCGCAGGTTGCGACTTAACCATTACGACCGTCCCGGCGAGACAAAGCACCATCGCGAGGACCCAGCCGTCATAACGGGTCAGACATGCGGCAGCAACACAGAGTCCGCATTTCGTCAACGAAGAGCCAGCTTGAAAGGTTGGTTTCGGACGCGAGATCGTTTGCAAGAAGTCGCTGAAGTGCACAACCGACCAGATCGCGAACGCGAGGTATAACGCCTCCGTCATCGCGGTGGTTTGAAGGTAAACCAAGTTCGGATTCGCAGCGAACGCGATCGCGCCGAACCAGGCAATTAGCCTTGAATTTGTGTCTGGCGTGGAGGGAAAGCTAAGAATTCCACGCAAGAGGCGAAATATCCCCGCCGTCGCGAATACGTAGGCGCACATGGACGGGATCGAGCCAGCGATTCCCGTTTGCCAGGCTGAATCAGAAAACAGAAAGGGAATCATCAGCAGATGAGGCAGCGGCAACCAGACGGTGCCGAGTTGCAGAAGTCCGGGCGTCTGCGAGTCGATGACGCGGCGCGCAATATTGATGTGTCCGACCGCATCTCCGTAGAGAAGCAGGTCGCCACGGCGAAAATAAAACAGAAATGCCAGCAAGGAGGCGGCAGCCGCGATCTGGCTGACCAGACTGGTCTCGCGGTCCCAACGATCCGTAGGTTGAGCCTTCATCCCAAGTGAGTGAGTTCGCGGAAGACTTGGAAGCGGCCCTCAATTTCGTCGCGGGTGAGCGATTGCAGACGCTCAGTCCCAAAGCGCTCGACCGCGAACGAGCCCATGACTCCACCATAGAAGAGTGCACGCTTCAATACTTCGCGGTTGATCTCGGGTTGCGAAGCGATATAACCCATGAAGCCGCCGGCAAACGAATCTCCCGCGCCGGTGGGGTCCTTTACCTCTTCGATGGGCAGAGCGGGGGCGCGAAAAGGATGGCTGCCGATGCCGAAAGCGCCTTCACGGAAAAAGATGGTCGCGCCGTACTCGCCATGCTTGATGACCAGCGCCTGAGGCCCCATGGCGAGCACCTTCTTTGCGGCGCGCGGCAGACCCCGCTCGTTGGCGAGCATTTTTGCTTCGCCGTCATTGATAAGCAGCACATTGATCAGCTTGAGGGTTTCGACGAGTTGCGGGCGCGTGCCTTGAATCCAGAAATTCATGGTGTCGCCGCCAGTCAGGCGGACTTTGTCCATTTCTAGCCGCACCGCAGTTTGGAGATCGGGATGAATGTTGCCAAGAAACAAAAATTCTGTGTCTGCGTATTCCGGAGGGATGCGCGGCTGGAAACGTTCAAAAACGTTCAACTCGGTGAAATCGGTTTTCGCTTCGTTGAGGTTGTCGAGATATTGACCACCCCACCGAAAGGTTTTGCCCTTGGCACGTTCAATGCCGCGGGTATCGATGCCGCGTTTCTTCAGGACACTTTCGTGTTCCGCAGCAAAGTCCTCGCCGACCACGGCGACAACGCGCACTTGCGTGAAGTAGCTGGCGGCCAAAGAGAAATATGTGGCGGAGCCGCCAAGAATGTTTTCCACCCGCCCCGAGGGCGTGGCGATCGAGTCGAAGGCAATGGAACCTACGGCAAGAATGCTCATCAGGTTAATTTTTCTCCAGGTACTTGGCGAGAATGAGTTTCAATTTCTCCCGCGTGGCTGCGGTGATTTTCGAACGTTCGGTAATGATGGCATGAGCCAGCGCAGACCCGCATTTACAGCTTCGGCCCCTTGGCATTGCAGCAACGGATTCACGCACGACACGGCAGGCGTGCTCGGCATTTTTCATCAGAACAGAGACAACCTGGTCGACGGTCACGGAATCGTGCTCAGGATGCCAGCAGTCATAATCGGTGACCATAGCGACGGTCACGTAGCAGATCTCAGCTTCGCGGGCTAACTTGGCTTCCTGCAGGTTCGTCATTCCGATCACGTCCATGCCCCAACCGCGGTAGACGTTGGACTCAGCGCGGGTCGAAAACTGCGGACCCTCCATGCAGAGGTAGGTTCCGCCCTGTTTGGCGGTGACGCCGGATTTCTTGCAGGCAGCTTCGACGACGCGGGTCAGTTCGGCGCAGACGGGATCGGCCATGGCGACGTGAACGGCGATGCCATCGCCGAAGAAAGTGTCGATGCGATGGCGAGTGCGATCGAAAAACTGATCGGGAATTACGAAGTCGAGCGGCTTGTGCTCCTCCTTGAGTGATCCCACGGCGGACATAGAGAGGATGCGTTCGACGCCGAGCTGTTTGAAACCGTAAATGTTGGCACGAAAATTAATTTCTGTGGGCAGAATACGATGCCCGCGACCGTGGCGCGCGAGGAATGCGACTTTGCGGCCTTCGAGAGTGCCCAGAACGTAGGCGTCCGACGGATCGCCGAAGGGCGTTTTTTGCTGCACCTCATGGACTTCGGTCAATCCGGGCATGGAATAAAGCCCAGAGCCGCCGATAATACCGATTTCCGCTTGCGCCAAACGTCCTCCTAGAAGGATTCGCTGCAGATGTGCAAACCAGTGATTATACCGAAGAGTTCGAAGTCACTTCACGGATGCGAGGAAGGCGAAGTCCCCAATAGCTCCTGCTCCAGATGTTCGGTTGTGGGTTCATCCAAACTCTCGGTCACGAACACCGTGTCGGCTTGAACCACAATTACGATTGGGCCTTCTTCGGTAAGCCACGCGTGGGTTCCGTTCAGGCTCACCAACGATTTCAAATCAGCGACAGGATTTTTCTCGTCATCCGCAGCCTCGTGGACCTGCTTGTAGCGTGTCCCGAGTGACTTGGCGTAGATCGCTGCAAATTGCGAGGCGGTTTCAGGGCTCGACCAACGCGAAACGTAGAGAATCGCCAATGGAGCGGCCGGATCGCCCTTGGGCCGGGCTGCGTAGTAGTATCCACCGCGCCAATTCGGGTACATTTTGTGCGCAGTCTCCAGACCAGCGTATTGATCCATCAAAATGGCGACATCGAATTCACCCATGGCGCCGACGTCAAAGCGCTCATAATTCTTGAAGTCCTGCTTGAAATCTGGGAGTTGCATGGGCGGCAGCTTTTCACCCGAAAGATAAGTCTGCGGCTCCATGATTTGGCGCGTGGTGCGCGGCGGATTGGTGAAGGCATCGGCAAAGGCTTTGCGCTTGCTACTTTTCAAGAGTTCGGCTTCGAAATCGAGGCCGTAGCGATAAGGGAAGGTTAATTCTTCTCGCAGGAAGATCGGAGCGTTTTGAAATTCAGGGGAATCGGAGGTGCCGACGAGCATTCCTTCCTTCAGAGCGTTGGCGATCTGGGGTGAAGAAAGTATGTTCTGGCCGGTGGGGGAGAGCATGTAGTCGACCAGGACGACCATGGCTTGACCTTCCACCACGGACTCACGGGCCTCGCCAGCTTCATCGTTCTCGATGTCATCAGGGGTGACATTCTTTTTTTCGTCGAGGTCAACGTCCTCGACCTTCATCCATTTTTCCAAGTTGAAAGATTGATCCTGAAGGGCATGCGTGAGTTCGTGCGCCAGGACGGGCTTCTGCTGCTCGGCGTCGATCCAGTCAAGCAAATTGACAGTTTTTGTTTTGGAGTCGTAGTACCCGGCGACCTGCTCGCGCAGCAGGGCGATCAAGAAAGTTTGCAGATCGAAATCGCGCGGCAACAAGCCAAATTTTTTCAGCACCAGTTCAGTGCGCTGCAAGCGCTTGGCGCTCTTGTCTTCGGACATGCTTTTTTTCAGGTAGGCCTCGACTTCGTCGCGAGTCACCAATCGGCGTTTGACTTCATGTTTGATGGGCAGATCAGTGTCTTTGCTGGCAAATTGCAGGATTTCGTCGACGCTGCGAAAGAGTTCTTCGGCCTCTTTGGGAGAGATTTTCTTTTCCTGATCTTCTGTCGCTGGGGGCGTCGTCGGTTTCTTTGTTTCCTGGGCGGGCGTTTGCGGGACGGGCGCGGGATTGTCTTGCGGCAGTGGCGCAGGAGCCTGCGACCACCCGCAGACTGCGAAGAAGACGATTAAGACAATGAATGAAGTACGGCGCATTTCAGAAACCCTTTCGCCGCGGATTTTCGCGGATCAATGCGGATCATGATCCTAAGACGAGCGAGCAATCCGGTTCGCCACCCACTCGGCGGCTTCCCGCGTGCCTAAGGTTCCGCCGATGTCTTGCGTGGTTTTCTTCTCGCGGACCGCTTGCAATACGGCGGCTTCGATTCGAGCGGCCTCCACGGACAGTCCCAGATGCGACAGCATCATGGCCGAAGTCAAAATTGCTCCGAACGGATTGGCAATATTCTTCCCCGCAATCGGCGGGGCTGACCCATGCACTGGCTCAAACATTGAGGTTTTGCCAGGATGAATGTTGCCGCTCGCTGCCATGCCGAGACCTCCCTGCAATCCGGCAGCGAGATCGGTAATGATGTCGCCGAACATGTTGTTAGTAACGATGACATCGAACTGGCGCGGATCGCGCACCATCTGCATGCAGAGCGCGTCGACATACATGTGCGAAGTCTTGATCTGGGGATATTCGGCGCTGACTTCTTTGAACACGCGCTGCCATAAGCTGCCAGCGTGAGTCATGGCGTTAGATTTGTCACACATCAACACACGGTGACGCCGCGAACCATCCAGCCGGGAGTTGCGCTCGCAGTAATCGAAGGCGTAGCGGATGATGCGTTCGACACCCTTGCGGGTGTTGATGTCCTCTTGCACTGCAATTTCATCGGGCGTGCCCTGTTTGAAGATGCCGCCGGAGTCGGTGTAGACGCCCTCGGTATTCTCGCGCAGCACGACAAAGTCGATGTCCTTGGTTTCGACGCCCTTCAGCGGGCACAGGGCAGCGTCGAGCAGCCGTACCGGGCGAACATTCGCGTATAAGTCCATTTTGAAGCGCATGCCGAGCAAGATTTCTTTGGCATGAATGTTCGATGCAACCCGGGGATCGCCGAAGGCGCCGAGGAGGATGGCGTCGAAGTCGCGGCCCAGAATAGCAAAGCCGTCGGGGGGAACGGTTGTGCCATCGGCGAGATAGCGGTCTGCGCTCCAGTCAAAATCTGAGGTCTCAACGGCGGCGCCGGCAGCCGACATCGCCTGGACTGCATGCGGAATGACTTCCTTGCCAATCCCGTCGCCGGGAATGACTGCGATTCGCTTTTTAGATCCCACGGCTGAAAGGTAACATAGTCAGCGGCGGGAATTCCCCTTAAAGCAGGAGCGCATCACTTTGTCCGCCGCATTTCGTACTGGAACTTCGTATCTTTGCCTTCCTTGCGCCAGGTCCATTGTTCGCTGTAGTGCCCGGCGTCAGTAAAGATGTATACGGCGCGGTGCATGTGGCCGGCTTGCGGTCCGGGCAGGTTGGTCGCATCCAGAAAATCGAAGGAGACCATCTTCAGATCAGGAGAGATTGTGGCAACCATGCGAGGCTGGTTCCCAGACGGGCAAAAATGGGTCATCAGCAGGCGGTCTCCATCAACATAAAACAGGCTGGTCATGTTTTCGTCGCCCATCCGGCTGTCAGCCATGACCGCCGTGCCGCCGCCAGCCAGCCGGTAGGTGACCTCCGACGTATCTCCCGCAGCCGACTTCCCTGCCCAGGTGCCAACCATTGACTTGAAACGATCCATTACTTTTTGTGCGTCCGACTGCGCCAACAGCGAAGTCGACGACAAAATCAAAACGAAAATTGCGGCTACGCGAAGTGATTTCATGCCATCCCCCGGTTGGTAAGACGGGCGAATTTCGCGAAGGATAGCGTCCACCTATGCTGACGCGCCTGCCAAGACACTCAGCCTAGCTTGTATAATCAGTACTTACGCGATGGCTGTGATTAGTCACAACAATGTGGATCTTCCCGTGGAAGAGACGAATGCGGAATTGTCCGAATTGCTCTCTGCTTGTGGCATTTTTGAGCTGAGCGATCGCGCCAAGCTGTCACTCACCGGCGGCGATCGCGTTCGCTGGCTGAATGGCATGATCACGAACAACGTGCGGGATTTGGCCGTGGGGCGCGGTGTTTACTCGTTTCTGCTGAATCCGCAGGGGCACATTCTTGGCGATCTTTACGCTTACAATCGCGAAGAAGCAATCATGATCGACACAGAACCGGCCCAGGTCGAAAAACTCTTAAGTACGTTTGATCATTACATCATCATGGATGATGTCGAAGTTGCGGATGTGAGCGGAAAGATTGCAGCGATTGGGATTGCCGGGCCGAAGGCGCGTGAAGTGTTGCACAGCGTCGGTATCGAAGCAAGCTCGATGGAGCCGTTGCAGTTTGTGGATTTGAAATTTGGGGATGGGCTGGTGACGCTCGCACGCGGAGATATGCCAGGCATTGAATGGTATGAAATCTGGACGGCGGCCGATGATCGTGAACAGGCATGGAATCAGTTGATGAAATCGGGCGGTCACCCTGTGAGTTTGACAGCGCTGGAATTACTTCGCATCGCGGCGGGAGTTCCACGGTACGGACAGGACATTCGCGAGCGAGATTTGCCGCAAGAAAGCGAGCAAACGCGGGCTCTGAATTTTAATAAGGGCTGCTACATCGGGCAAGAGATTGTGGAGCGCATACGGTCGCGCGGCGCAGTGCATCGCAAGTTTACGGGGTTTGAAGTGGAGGGGCCGTTGCCTGCGATCGGAGCAAAGATTCAGGCTGACGGGCGAGATATCGGAGAAATCACCAGCGCAGCCACATTGCCATTGCCAACGGGAGCACGCAATGTCGCGTTGGGTTACATTCGGCGCGAAGTCGCGCCCGGGCGCAAATTTCAGATTGGGAACACGACGCTGACGGTGGCGAATGTGCCGTTTGCAGGAGTGTTTCGCGCATAGATTCGAGCGAGCAAAATCATGGCTAAAAAAGAACAAGAAAGTTTTACCGTAACCGATCGCCGACTGTTCACAACTGAGGGCGACATGCGCACCGATGTCGCTCAGGAAGAAGAACGCAGCCAAAAGCCAAGCGCTGCGGCGCCACCTGCACCGGTCGTGGCGAAAGAAATGCCGCCAACCCCGAGCGCGGCAGAGCAGCAAGCGCAGGCGGACGCTTACCAAAAATCGTCTTCCAGCCTGGACGCCGCGGTGGAGCAGAGCGGTCACTCCGCGAAAGAACTGGAGATGACCTTCGAGCGCTTCATGGCGTCACTTTATATGACAGCCATGCTGCAGCTTGGCCTTATGCACGAGAAGGGCGGCGAGCCGCACGTGGATCTGATCGGCGCGCGCCAGACGATCGATACGCTTTCTTTGTTAGCGGACAAGACCAAGGGCAACTTAACCAGCGCAGAAGAAAGCTTCCTCAGAAATTGTCTCTACGAATTGCGCATGGCCTACGTCGAGGTCACGAATGCGCTGACGCGTCCCCCACAGACTTCGGGAGCCGACGCCGTGAAGCGATGAAAGCCACACTCACCGTCCTGGGCAGCGGTACATCGATGGGCGTGCCGACGGTGGGATGCGACTGCGAAGTCTGCCATTCCAGCGATCCACACGACCGGCGCACTCGACCCTCAGTGATGCTTGAGTATGCGGGCGCTACGATTCTAATCGACACCACGCCCGATTTTCGCGAGCAAGCGATCCGTGAGCAAATCCGCAAGATTGATGCGGTGCTTTATACCCATGCTCACGCCGATCACGTGCTGGGATTGGACGATCTGCGGCCGTTAAGCTTCCGGCATAAACCGGATCGGCTTCCGCTGTATGCCCGAAAAGAGGCGGCGGATTTTATCCGCAATATGTTCCGCTACATTTTCGAAGGCGACTACAAGTTTGGCGGCTTGGCGCAAGTAGAACTGCGAACCATCGACGGGCCAGTCGAACTGTTTGGCGCCCGATTCGAACCGGTGACAGTGATTCACGGCGAAACGGAAATTTACGGCTTCCGCTTCGGGAGCGCGGCTTATCTGACCGATCACAGCACGATTCCGGAGGCTTCGTTCGGGAGATTGCAGGGGCTAGATGTGCTCTTTCTTGATGCTCTGCGGCACAAACCTCATCCGACGCACTCTACGGTGGAGAACTCCCTGCGCATCGTCGAGCGTCTCAAGCCGAAACGGGCATTCTTCACGCACATTTGCCATGACTTGCCGCACGCTGAGACGAATGCATCGTTGCCTCCGAATGTACAGCTTTCCTATGACGGAATGAAGTTGGATTTTGAAATCTGAAGTTGGTTTCTTGATCGCATCCTCGGAATGCAAGTATTTCGCAAACTCGAAGATGTTCCAGCCGGCTTTGGGCCTACCGTTCTCACGGTTGGGAACTTTGATGGGGTGCATCGCGGCCACGCGCAGGTTATAAGCAACATCGTCCGGCGCGCGCGCGAACTCGGTGCAAAAGCAATGGCGGTGAGTTTTCAGCCACATCCGGTGCGGATTTTGCGGCCCGACAGCACGCTGAAACTGCTAACGCCACTTCCGGAAAAAATTCGCCTGCTCGAAGCAACCGGCTTGGATGGGGTGCTGCTTTTACCCTTTACTCGCGACCTTTCGCTGATGACGCCACAGCGCTTCGCGCATGACGTGCTGAAGAAGGCTTTGCACGCGCGCGAGGTTCATGAAGGCTACAATTTCCGCTTTGGAAGAAAAGCGGCTGGCGACGTGGAGATGCTGGCTGAACTGGGCAAGAAGGTCGGTTTCGAAGTCACGGTTTATCCGGAACTGCGGCTGCGGGGAGAACTCGTCTCAAGCAGCCATATTCGACAGCTTATTTCCACGGGTCGAGTGAGCCGGGCGCGGCATCTGCTGGCACGGCCATTCAGCATTCTTTCGACCGCGGGACGTGGGCGCGGCTACGGGACCAAATACACAGTGCCGACAATCAATCTGAGCCGCTATGAAGAACTGGTTCCGCAAGATGGGGTTTACATCACTCGCGCTCGGGTGGCTCAGGAGTGTTTCGATTCAGTAACGAATGTTGGCAAACGGCCGACGTTCGAAGGCGACTTATTTGCGATTGAGACTCATTTGTTGAATTTCCATCCTATCGAGCTCGCTCCAGAGACGGAAGTGGAAGTCCACTTTCTGGAGCGGATTCGCGACGAGATCAAATTCCCTTCAGTTGAGGCGTTGCGGGAGCAGATCGCACGAGATGTGAGGAAAGCACGGCGGTACTTTCATCTGCTGGATCGACGTGCGGCTTAGTGCGGAAGGTAGCCCGCTTCCATGGGGAGCTTGCCATCGACTTTCAACACGCGGATCTGATCGTTGATGGAGCGCACGTCCACCAAGCCCAAAGCTCCGGGATTCTCTTCCACAAAACGGAGGACGTCATCGTCGGACTCAACCACGGTAAACGAGCCTCTGTGCAAAGTAACGAAGGATTTGATTTCTTTCGCCGACATCCCGCTCAGGTGGGAAAGGGTCAGAGTTTCGCCAGCGGAATCGCTATGCAGAACGATCACGACTTCTTTTTCTCGCCCATTTTTTATCTTCGAGCAGAAGCATCTTGGCCAGGTGGGCGGAGCTGACGTCGGCAACAGTACTGTCTTTATTGACAACAACCGCCATGTGATGGGCAAAGCACGGAACGAGCGAGACGACGACGAAAGCGAAGCCGAAGAGTGCACGAAACTTGTTCATAACCCCACCTGCAAGAGAGTTCCCACGCAAAACAGGTTCTCATCCTGGCGGAAAGAAATTGTCAATAACTTGTTAACGCGGGTTACGACGGTCACTCAGAGTGTAATCAATGGTTACTCCATAGGTTCGAGGAGGGTAGCTGATTCGCGCAATTTGCGGTCGGGCAACTGCACCAGCATGATCGCGATCAGAACCAGAACGATACCCAATGCCTGCAACGGGCCCAGCAGTTCGCCGAGGGTGGCGGCCGCGATCACGATAGAAAATACCGGCTCGAGACAACTGACGACAATGGCGCGAGTCGGCTCCAGATGCTGCAATCCCGCAAAATAAAACGCGAAGGGACCGAGAACCGAGATCAGCGAAAAACCAAACAAGAACAGCCACTGCTCGTTGGCGTAGTGCGCTGCGGCGATTTTCCAGGGAGGGTTGACGATGAGCCAGAACAGAGACGCGCTGAGGAGCGTATAGAGCAGAACGATCCAGCGGTCGTAGCGGCTGAGGAGTTCGTGACCGCCGACGTTGTAGAAAGCGAACGAAAGGGCGGCGAGCAAAGCTGCCGTTACGCCCAGCGCATCGAGTCGAAAACCGCCGGGGCTGAAAATTCCGATGACCAAAGCAATTCCAGCGATCGCCAAGCCGACGGCGCCTACTCGTTGCAGAGTAGGCCGGTTTTGTCCACGGGCAAAGGCGTAAAGCAAAACCCACACTGGCGCCGTGTATTGCAGGGTGATCGCGGTAGCGACGTTGGTCCGCTGAATCGCCAAATAGTAGAAGTAGTTCGACGCCGCGACACCGAGGATGCCCAACAAAAACATCTGGCCCAGATCGCCCGGGGGAAGGCGGAGACGACGCCATCCGCGAAGCAACACAAGCGCCGGCAGAAGCACGAGCAGAGAAAACGTGGTGCGGCATTGCGAGAGAATGAGCGGATTAATCGGGGCCAGCGCGCGGCCTTGGGGCAGGAGGCGGCCAGTAAATGCCGCGCGTCCCAGCGCAGCAGAAACGCCCCACAAGAAAGTTGCACTGGCAATGTATAGATATCCGCGAAGAGGCCGGGGTCGGGGCAAAGGTTTATTTTTCCGCGTACTCAATCTGGTAAGTGATTTTGGCCGTTTTGCTCAACATGGCTGCGACCGAACAATATTTCTCTTCGGAGAGAAGGACCGCGTCTTCGACCGCTTTGTGGGAAACTTTTCCTGACACGCGATAGGTCAAGCGGATTTGGGTGTAGACCCGGGGAGACTCGGCAGCCTGCTCCGCCTCGGCCCGCACTTCGAGCCCCGTGAAGGGTTCGCGCTTCTTTCGCAAAATGCTGGCCACGTCATAGCCGGTGCATCCGCAAAGGCCGATGAGAACAAGCTCCATGGGGCTATTGGCGGTCTTCTTGTCACCATCGATGACGATGGCGTGGCTGCTGCTGGAAATCGCTTGAAATCGTTGTTCGTCGATCCATACTGCTGTGGCTTCGGTCATGGTCTGTTATCGCCTTTTTCTAATCTTTTCGTTTTCTACCTACGGTTGTCGGTTTGCGGCTCGGGATGAATCAGCACTTTGAAAAGTTCCGGAGCGGTTTGTCGGAAGCGGATTTCCAGGTCGGTCTGAACGTCGTGTACTCGCGATAACGGAAGATCGTCGGCAAAAGTGCAATGGCAGGAGACATACAGCCGCCCGCGCACGTGTTTGACCTCGACTTCGTGCACGTCCAGAACCTCGGGAAACTCCGCCACGATTTCCTTCAGCTTCTTTTCCAACTTCAAGTCATGTTCCGGTTCCTCGCCAGGTTCAATGGTGGCGGGTTCGCTTTCAATGTGAGTCAGGATGGAAGAGATTTCGGGTACGTCTTTGCGAATCTCTGATTCCAGCAGGGTCACTCGGTCATGAGCCTCTTTCATCGAGAGGCCCTCGTCGAGTTCGAGATGCTGCTCGACGTGCAAGCGCCCTTTAAGATCCTGGACGCTGACGTCGTGAACGTTGAAATTTTGCCGAGCGGCGACGGCGCGGACGCGGTCGAATATATTCTCGGTCCGGCCGGCCCGCGGCACCGAGTGAACCACCACGTCGGCGTCGGGCAGGACCTTATGAACAGCCTCCGTGACGGCATGCGCCACTTGCTCAGAACGCTGGAAAGTGACGTTTCGTGACAGGCCGATGGAGAGATCAGCGAAATAGCGGTTCCCGGCCCGGCGGATGCGCACACGGTCGACTTCGAGGAGGCCTTCGACGTCAGAAATCGCCGCTACTATGTTGCTGCGCACTCCCGAGGGCGCGGCGTCCAGAAGCGCATCCACTGTCTTGCGCGCCAGCCGCGAACTCACGTAGATAACGACCCCGGCAACAAACAAAGCAGCGACGGGGTCGGCGCCCCGCAACCAGGAAACTCCGTACATTCGGCCCAAAAGTACAAGGAGCAGACCCACGACAACCACGCCGCTCGACCAAATATCGGTGGAAAAGTGGAGGGCGTCAGCCTCCAAGGCCTGGCTGTCATACTTAGTGGCGATTCTTCCTAAGGCACGGGAGCGCCAGAGATCCACCGCCATGGAGGCGAACAAGACGAGGAACGCTGCGACGCTAGGCTCGATTTCCACATGGTGGAAAAACAGGCGCTTGACGGCTTCGTAGATGATCCAGACGCAGGTCAGCAATAGCAAACCGGTTTCGATGAAGGCAGAAAAGTTTTCTACTTTGCCGTGTCCGTATTGGTGATCCGCGTCGGCGGGTTTGTCGGATACCCGGACGGACAAAAGAGTGACGATGGCCGCGACCAGATCTAGCACGGAGTGGGCGGCCTCCGACAAGATGCCCAAACTACCAGTGGTGATGCCGACGGCGATCTTAAAAACCGTAATCGCCGCCGCCGCGAGCACGGAATTACTTGCGACTGCGCGTTTTTCGGCGCGCATTGATTCCGGGCTGTAGAGGGCAGGCGAATCCGCCATATTCGAATTATCGCCGCAGGCTGGAGTTTGCGCTAGGAGCCAACGCGGGACCTGGGCCATCGCAGGCTCCAAATTACCTCGTCTTGTGCTAGGATTTTGAGTTCGTGTTTTACTTTCCTCTGGAGGATTCCCTGTTATGACCCGATATGGGTTGGTATGCCTGCTGCTCGGAGCGCTTGCTTGGAGCCAGGCGAATGCACAACAGACTCACGCCACACCAAAGCCTGCGACCCCACCGGGCACTGCTGCCCCCAACCAAGAAGCCGATGCGGCCAACCTTTCTCCCGACACGCCAGTGATCACCATCAAAGGCTTGTGCGCGGACAAAGGTTCGGCGGATTGCAAAACGGTCATCACCCGGGAACAGTTCGAAAAGTTGATCGATGCGATTCAGCCCGGAATGCCAGCCCGCATGCGCAGACAATTCGCCACCCGTTACGCCAATGCTCTGGTTATGTCGGAGAAGGGCGAGCAAATGGGTCTGGACAAGGGCGCGGACTATGAAGAGCACATGAAGCTCGCCCGGATGCAGGTTTTGGCCCAGGAGGTGAACAAGAACCTGCAGGAAAAAGCCGGCGAGATTTCGGACAAGGATATCGAAGATTACTATAAGAGCAATCTTCAGAAGTTCGAACAGGCGGACTTGGAAAGAATCTATATTCCGAAGGCGAAACAAGCCCCCGAAGCAAAACCGGACGAGAAGGTAAACGAAGAAGAAGAGAAGAAGCAGACCGAGGCCGGCGAAAAAGCGATGAAAGATGAAGCTGACAAGCTGCATCAGCAAGCCGCAGCCGGCGGCGACTTTGCCAAACTCCAAGACGAAGCGTTCCAGACGGCGGGCATCAAGAGCGGCGCTCCGACGACGTCGATGGGCAAGATGCGGCGCAGCATGTTGCCTCCCGATCAGGTTTCAGTCATGGACATGAAGGCGGGAGAGGTTTCGCCGCTGATCACGGACCAGAACGGCTACTTCATCTACAAAATGAAATCGAAAGACACGATCCCCTTGGATCAAGCGAAGGACGAGATCAAGGGAACGATGCGTGCCGAGCGGTTCCAGGCGTCGATGAAGGCGATTCAAGATTCGGCGACTTCCACGTTAGACGAAAAATACTTCGGAGCTGCACCGCCTATGCCCATGAGGCCAGGGATGCCCATGCCTCCTCCGAAGCAGCAGTCCTCCAATAAGCCCGACTGATGGGTAATGCACAGCCAACCCTGGTGGTCACGGGGATTTCGGGGAATCTGGGAGCGCGGCTTCTCCCGCTGTTGGCGGATTTTCAGGTCATCGGAATCGATCTGAAACCGCCAGCGGCTGGCAGCGGGCTGCGCTTCGTCTCCATGGATCTCGGTTTGGAGGATTCCTGCCGCGAGCTACTGCTGCTGATAAGAGAAACCCGGCCGACGGCCGTGCTTCATCTGGCTTTTGTGATTGACCCGGTTCGCACGGGTATTCTTGATGCCGACCGCATGTGGCAAATCAACGTCGCAGGCACGGCGCGGGTGATGGAGGCCATCACGGAAGCGAATCGAGATGGCCCGATTGTGACCAAGTTCATTTTTCCCAGCAGCGTTTCCGCTTACGGCTCTGATCTGCCCGCGCCAGTCAACGAAGATTACCCGCTGGGCGCTCACACCCTACCTTACGCTGTTCACAAAATGCTGTCGGATAAGGTGGTGCAACAGCGTGCGCCGTCGTTGCGCGGCTGCAGCACTTACCTACTGCGTCCGCACATTTTTACCGGCGCGAGCGTGGAAAATTACCTGGTTGGGGCGTTTCGTGGAACTCCCAATGGGCGTTCCAAGCGGGCCGCGAAAATGCGGGCGGAAGGCAAACGGCTTCCCTGCATGTTGCCTTATGGGCGGCGCTATCTTGAAAAGAAAATCCAGTTTGTACACGTGGATGATATGGCGCGTTTGCTGGCGCACATCGTACAGAAAAACGAACCCGAAGCGCAGCGGTTGACCGTCCTAAATGTTGCCGGACGCGGCGAGGCGTTGACGTTCGCTCAATGCGTCGAGATGGCTGGAGCGAAACTAAAGCGCGTGCCGGGAAAATGGGTATTCCGGCTGATCTTGAAGGCGCTCTGGAAGTTTGGCATTTCGGCGATTCCGCCCGAGGCACTGCCTTACATGACGGGCGAGTACACGATGAATACAGATCGCTTGAAGAACTTTCTGGGTGCGGATTACGAGAAGGTGATGCAATACACAATCGCGGATGCCTACAAAGATTCGTTCCGTTCTGGTTTGAGTGCGTAGCGATCTACAGCCGCCCAATAGTTAGGGGCCCCTGCGTAGTCACTTCTTTCCACGATATAACCCGGCAATCCCAAACGTATAAGGCGTCCATGAAACTGAACTGAAGCCGGCGCGGGACATGCGTTCCAGCATCTCGCCAGGTGCAGGAAATCTCGCCACCGAGGACGGCAGATACGCATAAGGTCCGCGCACACCGGAGATCATGGTACCGATCACGGGCAGCACGCGCCGGAAGTACAGCCGATAAATCCGGCCGAGCAAACCTCGCGGCTCGCCGAAGTCGAGAATTCCACACTCGCCGCCGGGCTTCAATATGCGCACAATTTCGCGGAGGCCGCAGTCGTAATCAGCTAGATTTCGAAAGCCGAAGGCAGACGTAACCAAATCGAAGTGCTCCGGCGCGAATGGGAGATGGAGAGCGTCCGCCTCCACCCAGCGGAGATTCGTGCCGGCAAACTTGCAGCCCGCGCGTTGCAGCATGGCATGCGAGAAATCAGCACCTAGGATCTTGGCGGCCGAGTTTGTGGCTGCGCGCTGCAATGCCTGAGTCATATCTCCGGTTCCGCAACAAAGATCGAGAGCTCGGGTGTTGGGGCGCGAAAGAACTTCTGCAAAGGTTTGAGCTGCTCTCCGCCACCATAGGCGATCGATATTGAGTGACAACAAGTGGTTGAGCAAGTCATAACGGGGCGCGATGGAGGTGAACATCTCGCGGACTGCCCGCGATACGGACTCGGGCTGGTTGGTGCCATCGAAAGCAGTGCCAATCACTTCGGTTTTGGTGTGGTTGTTCACTTTCGCCTTCCGCTGCCTTTGAGATTGCGCGACAGGCGTCGGATCTCGTTCACGGCATCTAGAACCGCAGCTTGAGGGACGTCGTCTGCGATCTCGACTCTTCCAATCTCTCGTGGCAAGACGAAGTGCACGATTCCATTGCGGGTTTTCTTGTCCGATTGCAGGAGACGAAGAATATCGTGAGCGCGAGCAGTCACTTTAGGTAACGGTGTCAGGTTGAGAGTGCCTTCACTAATACGGCTTGCGGTGTCAGGGTTACAGCGGCCTAGCCCGACCGCTATGTTCGAGGCCGCAATCATGCCCCAAGCCACGGCTTCACCGTGCAGAAAGCGGCGATAACCGGATTCAGCCTCGAGCGCGTGACCGATAGTGTGACCAAAATTCAGCACGCGCCGCAATCCCTTCTCGCGCTCGTCCGCGGAAACGATTTCGGCTTTCACTTTGACCGATTCTGCGATCGCCCACTGCAGCATCTCTGGATCGCGCCGCAATTGCTTCGCGCTGATTCCCTCGAGACGGCGGAAAAGCTCGAATCTGGCAATGACGCCACACTTCAGAACTTCATACAAACCCGCAGCAAACTCGCGCTCCGGCAAAGTCGACAAAACGTCGGGATCGATCAACACCAGGCGCGGCTGATGAAATGTTCCCAAGAGATTTTTCCCGGCGCGAAGGTTAACGCCCGTTTTGCCGCCGATGGAAGCATCAGCCTGCGCCAACACGGTGGTGGGAATCTGGATGACCTCCAAGCCGCGCATGTAGAGCGACGCCAGCAGGCCGGCAACATCTCCTACTACGCCACCACCGAAGGCCAGGATCACGGAGCTCCGGTCCGCACCAAGGCTGGCGAGCTTTTCGGCAAGGGATTCTACGGTCGCTAACTTTTTAGAGCGCTCGCCATCGGGCATTTCGATCAGCTTCGCCGCGAACCCCGCCGCAGTCAAAGCGTTCATCAGCTTTTTTCCCCAGCGGCGAGCGACAGGAGAAACCGTTATAACAAATAGCGCTGGAAGGCGCGCTGCGCCATATATTTCGCGCAACTGCAGTCCCGCCTTCTCGAGCAAGCCAGTCTGGATCACCGCCTGATAGGGCCGCGGTGGGGTCGAAATGTCAATACGAGGCATGAAAACTCATCATAACGTAAGCTCGGCCGCGGGCTCTGGTGGTACCATTTTTCTGATGTCCTCAGTTCCCTCACATGCCGATTTTCTGGTGGTGGGCGCTGGCGTGGCGGGATTGCGCGCGGCGATCGAAGTGGCCTCTGCCGGCAGCGTGATTGTGTTGGCGAAAAAGGAGGTGACCGACTCCAACACGCAATGGGCGCAGGGCGGAATTGCCGCAGCCCTCAGCGACGAAGATGAAATCAGCCTGCACTTGCAGGACACGCTGGTGGCGGGGGATGGGCTTTGCAACGAAGATGCCGCAAAGGTCCTTGTCGAAGATGCTCCCGTGCGAATTGAGGAACTGATTCAGTGGGGCACGGAGTTCGACCGGCATGGCACCAAGCTGACATTCGGACGCGAAGGCGCACACAGCCGAAACCGCATTCTGCATGCGCATGGCGATTCGACTGGCCGCGAAATTCTGCGTGCGCTATACGCCAAGGCGAAGACGCTCAAGCCGATTTCTGTTCGCGAATTCGAGTTCTCGGCCGATTTGATCGTCGAGAGTGGACGGGTGTGCGGAATTGAGCTGATCAACGATCAGGGTGAGCAGCAGCGGATCACCACTTCTGCAGTTCTGATGGCCACGGGGGGACTGGGGCAGCTTTACCGCAATACGACGAATCCAAACGTTGCTACCGGCGACGGGGTGGCCATGGCGTTTCGCGCTGGAGCGGAAATCAGCGATATGGAGTTTGTGCAGTTTCACCCCACGGCGCTTTACCTGAAAAATGCGCCGAGATTTCTGTTGTCGGAGGCGCTGCGCGGCGAAGGAGCGTATTTGCGCAACGGAGAGATGCACCGCTTCATGGCGAAGTATCATCCCATGGGCGAATTGGCGCCGCGCGACGTGGTGGCGCGGGCAATCGTGCACGAGCTTGAAGTTGAGCACGTACCCGATCCGGTGGTCTACCTCGATCTGACCCATCTCCGCGCCGATCACATCAAGGCGCGCTTCCCGCGGATTTACTCGACCTGCCTGGAATACAACATCGACATTACTGCTGAATTGATCCCCATCCGGCCCGCTGCGCACTACGCTATGGGAGGAATCCGATCGGACATTGAAGGACGGACATCTCTGCCGGGCCTATACGCCGCAGGGGAGGCAGCGGCCACGGGCGTTCACGGAGCAAATCGCTTGGCAAGTAATTCCTTGCTCGAGGGATTAGTCTTCGGGGCGCGAGCGGGACGCAGAATGCGGGATGAGATGCGTTCGGCAGTATCGACCTCCAAACAGCAGCGTGCGGCTTCGAACGGTCCGGTTAGCGGTGGGATGGAAGAAGTCATACGTGAAATTCAGGATTTGATGTGGCGTGACGTGGGGATTGTGCGAATCGCCGGCGGGCTCAAGAAGGCTATTGAGCAACTTCAGGCGATGAGCCAGCGCGTGGCTCATCCTCACACGCGGCGAGCATTCGAAGCGCGAAATCTGCATATTTTAGGTCTGTTGGTAGCACGTTCCGCGTTGGCGCGCCAGGAGAGCCGGGGCGCGCATTATCGCCTGGACTTCCCTGCTCATGACGATGCGAAATTCCTGAGGCATTCGGTGATTCAAGGCGATTCCATCCGGTTTGTCTAAAGCTGTTGCGGCTTTGGATGAATCACCGAGGCCAGCACGGAGACAACTAAAACCGTAATGATCGCAAGGAGCGCCCATTCGGTTCGCAGCTGATAGAAATCGGCAGCCAGCATCTTCGCGCCAACAAAGACTAAGACAATCGACAGGCCGTAATGCAAGTAATGAAAAGCTTCCATCATTCCGGCAAGGACGAAGAACATGGCACGAAGGCCCAGGATGGCAAAGACGTTCGAGGTGTAAACGATAAACGGCTTGAGAGTGATAGCAAGAACGGCGGGTATCGAATCGGTAGCAAATAAGAGGTCGGTGGTTTCAACCACAATCAGGACGATCAGTAGCGGAGTTGCGTATAAGCCGGCGCGTTGGACGAAAAACTTATCGCCCTCGTAGTTTTCCGTGACCGGCATCCAGCGCTGAAAGGCGCGGAGCACGGGATTCTTTCCCGGCTCGACGGCGATCTCTCCACCGCGAAATAATCGTGCCCCGCTGTAAATCAGAAATGCGCCGAACAAATAAGTAATCCAGTGAAAGGAGCGAATCAGCTCGACGCCCACCAGAATGAATATGCCGCGCATGACCAGCGCGCCGAGGATTCCCCAGAAGAGGACCTTATGCTGATGATCTGGGGGGACTTGAAAATAACGAAAAATCAGAATGAAGATGAAAAGATTATCGACGCTGAGAGATAACTCGATAATATAGCCGGTGGTAAACTCTACCGCCGAATCGTGGCCCTGCCAAAAATAGAGCAGCACGGCAAAGACGGCCGCTAACGAAATCCAGAGAACGCTCCAGATGATGGCTTCGCGAAATTTGACCAAATGGGCGGGACGGTGAAACACCCAGAGATCGAGGCCGAGCATTCCGAGCACAAACAGATTGAACAGAATCCAGAAAAGTAGCTGGTTCAATCACGACTCCGCTTTAGTGAGCCTGGGCTGGCCAAACCCTACTCCGTCCTTCCCAGCGACCCATCCTGCCAGCTCTGCCACAGGCCGAAGGTTTTCATCAAGTCATCGAGATGAGTCTCGCGCATGGTTTGCTCGATCTGCTGACGGTTGAGGCGCGGCCCAACGCGATCAGAAGAGTCGGCGATTCCGAAAGCTACGGTCGCGGCCTCGGCTACGTGCTTTTTGAGCTGCGGGAAGTCGACTTTATCGTAAGTATCGGACATGGCGTGATAGTTGATCAGATAATTGCCTTCGGTCTGGTTAGCGAACAGCGTGGGCACACCTTCGAGCATGAAATCGAAGTGATCGGTGCCCCACTCGGCGTCGGTGGTGAGCGTGGTAGCGCCGAATTTCTTGAGCGGAGCGACAATGTTGGTGATGGCGGGAACGATGTCTTTGCGGCCGCCAACAGAGAAGCCAGTCACTTGTCCCGTGCCTTCGTCGAGAATGACCACGCCGGCGGCTTTATCCAATTCATTGCGATGAGCGCGAACGTAGGCATGCGATCCGAGAAGTCCTTCTTCTTCCCCGGAGAAAAGAATGAAGCGGATGCTGCGTTTGGGGCGTAATCCACTTGCCTTGATTGCCCGCAAGGCGTCGACGACCAGGGCCGCGTTGCAACCGTTATCCAGAGCGCCGGTGCCGAGTTCCCAGGAATCGAGATGAGCGCCGAGCACGACGAATTCATCCGGCTTCTCGCTGCCCTTTAACTCGGCGATCACGTTCGAAGTGGTGATGGGTCCGCCGATGCGATTCGGGATGGCAAGATCCGCGTAAAGCTGCTGGCCGGCAGCAATCAGACGCGCCATTCGAGCTGCGTCTTCGCGGGCGACGAGCACCATGGGAAGGCGGTCGATGTTGCCGTCGACGGCGTTGGTATGGCGGTAGAGCAAGTCGTGCGGGCGCGTAGATTGAAATGCGATGGCAAGGGCTTTGCCCTTCACTGCGCGATCGATAATGCCCGGAGCGCGTAGGTATTCAGCAAAGAGATCATCCCAAGTGACCATTTCGCTCGAATGCACCAAAAGGATGTCGCCTCTGAAGTCGCCGGCTTTGGCGAAATCGGCTTCACTGGCGTCGCCGAGATCGACAACCCGCACGTGACGTTGTTGAGCCAGGGCTGGAGCCCAGGCGAGCGACACAACACGAAGGGAGAAAGTTTCGGGGCTGGTGACGGTCATTTGCGTACTGCCTTCCGCCCACGAAGCCGGGATGGTGAAGTCTTCCGTGTAAACTCTGTCGGCGCCGGCGGATTGGAAGGCGTCGACGCCCCATTCCACGGCCTTTTGCATGGCCGGCGTACCGGGGACGCGGCCGCCAATCTGATCGGTGAGATGTTGCAAGTTGGTTGCGAGCGAGGAAGGCTTGAGCGCTTCGGTGATCAGGCGGTCCGCGGAATCCTGCGAAAAGGCAGCGAGAGGCAAAGCCAAAATCAGGAATACTAGAAACTTAGCGGTTTTCATGCACGAGAATTAGACATGAAAAGTTCAAGAACGAAAAGCCAAAAGATCGAGGAGGAACAGCGCGGTTACCTCTTGTCGAGCATGCGTACGGTTTCGAGCGTCACTTTGCCAACAATTTCCAGGCTCTTGGGACTGAGCTTGTCGACTGTGTCCTGATCGGTGTGCCAGAAAACGTTGTTATAGCCGTATTCGAAATCGATGAGGTCGGCGCTGGGTACCCCGCGTTGCACAAATGGAATGTGATCGTCGGTTACGGGAATGGTGCGGGCAAAAAAGAAAGATTGGTAACCCAGGCGCGAAGCTGCAGCGTAAACAAAATCTTCCAGCCATGGAGTTGACTGACTATCGCGGTCGATGTTGAGATCGGCGTCGCCAATCATGTCTTCGAGGATGAAAGCCTGCATCTTCTTGATGGTGCCATCTGCGTCCCATTTCTCAGCCAGATGACGGACACCATACAGACTCTCGTTATCGTCCCATGGCAGCTTCATGGATTCCTCGGCGTCGTCCCAGAGCAGCCAAACGCTGTACCCATCGTTTGGCTTGCCGCGCAGCTGATTGGCGATTTCGAGCAGCAACGCGCTCGAAGAGCCTCCATCGTTCGCGCCGACGTAATTGATGTTGCGCAGAGGCCAGTTCGTGTCGTAATGACTGGCAATTACGATAATGCCGTCACGCTTGCCGGGGAACCTCGCGATGATGTTGTGGACGGGAAATTTTCCTTCCGACGTATTGATGTCGAAGACGTCGTTCTCGACCTCGTCGCCCTTAAGGTGCGACAGAAGATAGTTCTCGACCTTTTTATGGGCCTCGCTTCCCATGGGTCGGGGGCCGAAGGCTACGATTTCCTTCACGTACTGCATGGCGCGATTGCTGTCGAAGGCCGGAGGCGGACCGGTGAGGGCAGGAATGTTGGGATGTTCAGAGGGCGTTGCTGGGGCGGGAGGCGCACTTCCCTTCTGGTCGGAAGCGGCTGCGTCTTTTTCCTTGGTGCAGGCGAAGAGGGAGAGCAGAAAGATCAAACTAATAATTTTGCAGATTTTCATTTTGCCTTGCGTTCTGCCCTGGCCTTTCTTTGCTTGGGGTGAACCAGATAGGCGATTCCGATGCTCATCAGATAAAGCGCGACCATGGGCGCGGCAAAGATGCACATATTCAGGATGTCAGTGGTGGGCGTCAGGACGGCCGCGATGATAAAAATGACAAGGATGGAATAGCGCACGTTGCGCCACATCCAGCCGGCGCTCACGACTCCCATCAAAGCGAGAAAGAAAACGAGGATGGGCAGCTCGAACACGATGCCAAGGCCGAGAATCACGGTGAGAAACAGGTCCGTGTATTCGTGAATGGTAATCATCGGCTGGAACTGCTTGCCGTATCCGATCAGGAATTCCAGTGCCGCGGGGTAAACCAGCTTGTAGCCGAAATATCCGCCGGAGAGAAAAAGGCCGATGGTCGAAACCATGAACGGCAGAACGTAACGCTTCTCGTTGCGGTAGAGACCGGGCGAGATAAACATCCAGACCTGGTACAGAATAAACGGGCAGGAAACAAAAATTCCGGCAAGAAAACCGATTTTCAGATAAAGATTGAAGGGATCGGTGGGATTCAGGTAGACGAGCGTCTGTGACATGCCGTTGCGCTTGAGCGCGTCCATAATCGGCTTCTGCATCCAGCCGACGATGTTTTCGGCATAACCCCAACAGAGAAAAAAGCCGATCACAATGGCGATGATCGAGTAGATCATGCGGCGGCGGAGCTCCTCGAGGTGCTCGAGAAAGCTCATGGCAGGCATGGTGTCTTTTTCCTGCGGTTTGCCGGAAGGGAGTTCGGCTGCCATTTCAGGCATCGGGGGCAACCTTCAGCGGAGGATGAGATTCGGCAGGCTCTTGGGTGGTTGAGCTGGAGTTGGGAACGGCGTCCAGCGTAACCGGCGCATGATTGACGGCACCGGTTGGAGGTGCGGTCGGCGGCAAAATCTGCTGATGGCCTTCGCTGGTCTCAAGCTGGGCGATCTCGGCGGTGATCTGCGAACGGAAATCGTTCGAGGCCTTCTTGAACTCGTTCATCATTTTGCCCAGCTGACGAGCGACCTCAGGCAGCTTCTTCGGCCCGAAGATCAGCAGCGCCAAAAAGAACAGAAAAATGGTCTCGGAAAAGCCCATTGCTGTTCATCATAATGCCGGAGGGCGGTGAGGGCAAAACGTTGCGACCGGCCGGCAATTAGAAGACCACCGAACGCTGAAATCAAAACACAGAGGAAACAGGGGACAAGTGGGGCTTCTTGGCTCAGTCGTTAGGGCGCTTGCGGAGCAGAACGTCTCCCTGGCTTGGCGGTAGGGCGAAGGGAAACTCGATCGTGCGATTGGCCAAACGAATTCTTAGCACAAACTCTTCCTGCTTTTTCCACTCGCCAATCCATTTGCCACTGGCGGCGAAGAACACCCAGCCGCTGACCTCAGAATGGGTGGGATTCATCTGGGTGGCGGTCAGGCTCTGAGTTCGCAGGAATTCGATCATGGAGGCGATGCTTTTTTGCCGATCTTGCAGAATGGCCTCTTCCTGCGTCTTCCTTTCCGGATGCTTCTTGATTTCGCTCTCGAGTTGGGCTGAAAACGAGTCGACGTCTTTCTGCAGCCTGGCGGACAAATCAGCGGGAGTGAGGGCGGCGTGCTTATCGTGATCGTGCTTCACATACTCCAGGGTCACCGCGTCGGGGTTCACTGTAACGGACTGGTTGCCGCGATAGCGAACGGTCAAGAGCACCGCGAAAGTGGGCTCGGTGCGACTCCTAGCTTTGCGCAATTCGTCGGCATCGACCGCCAGGATGATGCCGAAATCATCGGTCCACACGCCGTAGCGGTAAAGGCCGTCGTCGCCGGCGCCGAAAGTACATCCGGGCAGACCTTCCGTCCAACGGAGAATAGTGCCTTCGTCTTTGCCGAAGAGGACTGCGGATACAAGCACGAGCAAGACGAAGTGAAGCAGAACCTTTCGCATTCCGCCAGAGTACTACTTTGAATTCCGGTTGTGGCCTTCACCGATACCCGCGAAGCCAGAACGGGAATCACGAACTTAGTCGATGTGCTCGCCCTCTTCAAACTGACCTTCGCTCATAGGTAATACATCGCGCTCGCCCGCGATCCAGACGTAGAGCGTTGGAAGGAGGAAGATGCTGATGACCAACGAAGCGATCAAACCACCAACAATGACGATGGCGAAGGGGCGCTGAGAGTCGGAACCAATGGCGTGAGAGACGGCAGCGGGAAATAATCCCAGGGTAGCAACGAGCATGGTCATCATGATGGGGCGAAGCCGCAGAACGGCTCCCTCTACCGCCGCGTCTTCAACGGAATAACGCCGCGCACGAAGCTGGTTGATGTATTCCAGCATGATGACGCCAGTCTGGACACACACGCCGAAAAGGGCGAGAAAACCCACGCCGGAGGAAACGCTGAAATTCGTTCCCGTGACCAGCAGTGCCAGGAGGCCGCCGATCGGCGCGACCGCGATGTTGGCCATGATCAGCATCGACCACTTAAAGGATTTAAACATGGTGTAAAGAATGATGAAGATGATGAGGATGGTGATCGGCAGAACGATCAGCAGGCGCGCGTTGGCGCGTTTTGCGCTGGCGTATTCTCCTTCCCAATCGATTTTGTATCCGAGCGGCAATTTAACCTGCTCGTTTACTTTCTTCATTGCCTCTTCGACGGTGCTGCCGAGATCGCGCCCGCGGACGCTGTACTTAATCGCGACGTAACGGCGATTGCCTTCGCGATAGATTTCCGATCCGCCATCGACGATGCCGATCTTGCATAGTTGAGCCAGGGAAACACGCTCGCCTGACGGCGACAGGAGGCGAATGCGCTCGATAGCATCTTGTGTGTCGCGGTACTGCGGCAGATAGCGCAATGTGAGATCGTATCGAGCCTCGCCCTTTAAGACTTGAGTGAGGGCATTTCCCCCGACCGCGGTCTGAACCGCGTCCTGTACATCAGCAACGTTGATCTGATAACGTGCAGCGGCGTCGCGATCGATGGTGACGTTCAAGTTCGGCTGGCCCAGTACGCGGAAGATTCCCAGATCCTCCACGCCGCGAATATTGCGCATGATATCGGAAACCTGATCGGCCTTTTCTTCGAGGACGTGCAGGTCGTCGCCGAATATTTTTGTCGCGAGGGCACCTTTAACGCCGCTGACCGCCTCTTCCATGTTGTCTTCGATGGGCTGGGAAAATCCCCAGACGACACCAGGAATTTTGTTGAGCTCGCGGTTCATGGCCGCGATCAGTTCGTCTTTGTTTTCGTGGAAAATGGGCCGCCATTGTTCTTTGGGTTTGAGATCGACAAAGTATTCGGTATTGAAAAATCCCGTGGTGTCGGTACCGTCATCGGGACGGCCGACCTGGCTGGTGCATTGCGGAACCTCGGGAAAGGAACACAGCACAATGCGGGCTTGATTAGCGACGCGTATGCCCTCGTCCGGGCCGGTGCTGGGCGCGAGTGTGCCGCGAACCCATAGCGCTCCTTCGTCAAGGTGGGGCAGAAATTCGGAGCCGATAATTCCGCTGAAAGCGAGAACATTGCCGATCAGAACTCCTACGGCTGCCAGACCCACAGTGATCGCACGATGACGGATTGCCCAACGTACCGCAACGCGGTAGCGCTCCGTCACGAAATACATGACGGGGTTGTGCCACTCCTTCGCACCTTTGGCGAAAGCGAAGCTGGCCAACACTGGAGCGATCAGGATGGAAAAGATCAGCGCCCCGAGCAATGCGAAGGCCACTGTCCAGGCCATGGGATGAAAGAGACGGCCTTCGACGCGCTGCAGAGTAAAGATTGGCAGATAGGCGGTGATAATGATCGCGATGGCGTAGAAAACTGGCCGCTGGACTTCGTGGGCAGCTTCCCCGATGCGCTCGTTCGGGGTCTTGGTACCTTCGCTGTAGCTCAAATGGCGGACGATGTTCTCAATCATCACCACGGCGCCGTCGACCACCATGCCGAAATCAAGAGCGCCTAACGAAAGAAGGTTTGCGGGAATCTGTCGCAGGTCCAGGCAGATCGAGGCAAATAAAAGTGAGAATGGAATTGTGGCCGCGACGATCAACGCGCCGCGAATGTTACCGAGAAACAAAAACAGAATGATCGATACCAGGATCATTCCTTCCGTTAGGTTGTGGAGGACGGTGTGGGTGGTGAAATGGACGAGATTGGTGCGGTCGATGAAAGGAACCACTTTTACGCCGGGCGGCAGAATGTGATCGTTGAGTTCCTCGACTTTTTTATGGATTCCGACCAGAGCGGCCTCGGCGGGAGCGCCTTTGCGCAATAGAACGATGCCCGACACCACGTCGTCGTTATCGACGATTTGTCCGTCTTCCCGGTGAATGGCGCGGGCGAACTGGCCCAGACGAATTTTCGGCCCCTGCTCGACAACGGCGATGTCCTTGACTCGAAGCGGTGTGCCGTTCTTGGTGTAAATAACGGTTTCTTCGATGTCGTGAACGCGGTCGATCAATCCCACCGAACGCACGTTAATCTGCTGCAGGCCGGCCTGAATAAAGCTGCCACCGGCGTTCATGTTGTTGTTGGTGAGTTGCTGCTCAATTTGTGCGAGGCTCAAACCATAAGCGACTAATTTGTTGGGATCGAGACGGACCTGGTATTCGCGGGTGGGGCCGCCGAAACTAGAGACATCGACGACATCGGGAACAGCCTTGAAATTTTTTTCGACAACCCAATCCTCGATGGATTTGAGTTCCATCGGGTCGTAGGCGGGATTGGTGCTGTGCAAGGTGAAGAAATAGATTTGGCCAACCGGGCTCCAATCGGTGCCCATCTGCGGCACGACATTGGGAGGCAAGGTCACCTGGCTCAGGCGCTCGAGCACCCGCTCGCGGTTCCAGGCGTCGTCGGATTCGTCGTCGAAGATAAGTTTGACGTCGGAAAGTCCGAAGAGCGAGAACGACCGCAGATGCACAACCTGCGGAATACCGTTCATGACGATTTCCAGTGGAATCGTGACCTGCTGCTCGATCTGCTCGGCGGAAATTCCCGGCCACTGAGTAATGATTTCGACGTAGTTGTCGGCGACGTCGGGATACGCCTCAATGGGCAAGCGCTCGAAGGAAATAATGCCCCAGGCAAAGAGCAGCAACGCCAAACCGACGACTAAAAGCCGGTTGTTGAGCGCGAAGTCGACGATCCGACGAATCATCTACTGTTCCACCGTGTTTTGCAGCGGCAATGCATTCAAGACCACTTTGTCTCCCGGCTTTAGTCCGGAAGTAATTTCCTGCATGTTGTTGGGCAGCGAATTTCCCGTGCTCACTCCGACCCTCCGGAAATGCCCCGTGGGATTGATGGGGACATAGACCCACGCGCGATCGTGCAGATACAGAACAGCCGTCGTGGGCACGGCAGCATGGATCTCGGGCTGCTTGCCATAGAAGGTTGCAGTAACAAACATTCCGACTCGCATCGAGCCCGGGTTAGCGACCTCAACCCGCACTTTCGCCGTTCGAAGGTTGGGATCGAGAATCGGCAGAATGTTATCCACGCGCCCTTTAAAGGTTTGACCAGGGAAAGCACTCAAGCGAATGTCGGCGCTATCGCCGACGCGCACGGCATCGAGGTCGTTCTCGTAAACGTCGCAGACGATCCAGACATAAGAAAGGTCGGAAATGGTGAACGGGTTGGGACCCGAAAGTCCCTGCACGCCGGATGAATTGGTTACCTGCTGGTCGGTGATGATGCCGGAAACGGGCGCGAGGACGTCGACGACGGCAGAAGGATGATCTTTATTAATCCCAAGTAATCGCAGTTGCTCGAGCGCGGCCGCCAAGTCGGCTTTCGCGTCGGCTTCGGTGGCCTCGGCAGCCTCGAGCACGCTTTTCGCGACCGCCCCCTTCGAATATAGGAGCTGTTGACGTTCTAAGTTAAGCCGCGCCAAGCGCTCGTCGTTCTCGGCCTTGATGTAAGTCTGATAAGCACCCGAAACGTCGGTACTCTGCACTTTTAAAAGAACCTGACCCTTTTGCACCTGATCGCCCAGCTTGGCCTTGATCTCGACCACGCGGCCTGCGGCTAATGAAATCACGGGCACGGCTCGCGAAATGTCAGGCTGCACGACGCCGGTTACGTTCAGAGCAGGCACGGCTTTGTATTCCATCGCCGTGGCCAGCGAAAATTGATCCGGGTTGTCGACCTTGAAGTTGTTGGCATCCAGATCAGGCTCGACGACAGCCTTGGGCGGGGCTTCTGCCTGCGGATTTGCCTTCCCTTCGTTGCAACCGAGGAGAACAGCGAGCGGCAAAAATAGGGCGGCCGCCAGAGCGGATCTGAACAATAGAGGCTTCAACCTCATGGCACTACCTCCCGGCCCACGGCCATATTCAATTGCGCCGCTGCCGTCAAATACGAGCCCACCAGGTTCATGTAATTCAATTGCACACTGCGGTAATCCGATTCTGCATTCAGAAAATCCAGCAGCGACGCGCCGCCATGCTGATAGGAGAAGAAAACAGTATCGCGGACCCGGACAGATTGCTGCAGGTACTTCGCCTTGTAGGGACGCAGCAGAGTTAAAGTGCTGTTGAGCGTGGCATAGCCGGAGTCGACATCGCTGAGTACCTGGGCTTCCGCGGCATCGCGCAACCGCTCATTGCGCGTGACATCGAGTTGGGTGCGTAGTTTCTCGCCTTGATTGCGGTCAAAAACTCTGAGCGGAATACTCAGGCTGACGCCCAGGGTATTGATGGCATCGGGATTATTCGTCGACGCGTTGTGGGTGTACCAAGCAGAAAGCGTCGGGTCGGTCGATCCATTGGAAACCGCCAGCTTGTGATCGGTTTGGGCTTTGTCGACGGCTTCCATCGCAGACTTCAGGTCCGGGCGAGTATCGAGCGCCATTCTTCGGAATTCCTCACGCGGCTGAAGCTGGTCGGAGAAATCGTAATCGCCGGTGACATCGAATTTCTCGATTGGAGTTCGATCGTTCAGCAGTGTGAGCATTTGAATTTTTGCCGTGCGTAGATTTACTTCCGCGGTTTGCAGGTCGGATTCGTATTGCACGCGTTGCAATTCGAGGCGGTCGTAATCGATTTGCGCGATATCGCCGGCATCGAAGCGGTCCTTGCTGATCTGCAGCACGTGGTCGTAGTAGGCGAGATTGTCCTTGGCCAGTTGCAGGACCGCCTTTGCCTGCAGAGTCGAGACGAACGCAGTTCGCAGATTGAAGAGCAGCGTACGTTCCAGGTCGGCGTGGCTGAACTCAGCAATGAGGGTGCCTTTTTTGGCGCTTTCAAGACGTAATTCGCGTTTATGACGACGTTCATGCAGGTAGCTGATGCCGGGAGATTCGAAAGTTCCGGCGAAAGGCTGCCAGACGCCGTTCGAAGGAGCGATCTGGGTGCCATCGACCGTGAGATTCAGTGTAGGATTGGGCCGCAAATTGGCGGTAATCTCCTCCGCACGGGACTCGTCGACATTCAACTGATCCGCCAACAGAGTAGGATTATTGGCTTCGAAATGATTCCGGACCTGCTCCCAGGTCAATGTGGTCTGTTGGGCAGACGAATATCTGGCGATGGTAAGTAAAAGAAATATCGCCCAATATCGAAGCGGTCTTGGCATCAGCTTCATTTCCATCCACTTTTGCCCGTGATAGACAGGAACTACCCGCCTAACGGCGGAGATCTTCACGGGAGTGCGTCAATTTAACGAGATTGAGGCCCGCTCGATGCAGGCCGAATAAGCTGAAAAATCAACCGATGACGGGCTGCGGCGGAGCTCGGGAAGCAAACTCGGAGACGGTAACTTCTCCTGCAAAAGGCAGCGGAGCAAGATAGACGCGTCCGCAGACGGTTTCATGACGCTGGCCGCATGACGACGAAGCCAACCGTATCAAGCTACTGCCCGACCTAAAGACGGAGCAGGCCGGCTCGACGTCCAACTGCTTGACCCAACGCTGTGGGCCGGGCTCCTCCATCTCAAACCGCATGGCATGGAGGTCGTCGGTTGCAGAGATGACCGGGAATAGCAACACCAGGACGCACGCCAGAATAAGAATCGGTTCAAGGCGTGAAAAGCGAACCTGATTGGAACAGTCTGGCCGGCGCCACCGGTAGACCCAGAGAGCCGGCAGCAAGAGCGACAACCAGAGTATGTTGAGAGCTATCTCCATGCGGCACTTATGGAATCTAAAACTATATCAGGATTGCGGCTGAGCCGCAGTCAAGCGATTGTCGAGAAATGTAACGATAGTATTCAGTTGAAGTCAACGAGGCGACCGCCAGGTCTGGTTACCAGGGGCACTACTTGGGAGAAACTCAGTTGTAAAATCTGGGTAAAATCTGGACATTCCCGGACGCGATTCCGCATCTGACTGAGTGCGGGCCTTATAATTTTGCCAGGTCACATTCGGGGGTGCCTCATGAAAGCCCCACAGTGGATTTGTGGTTGCCTGCTGTCATTCTCCCTATCAATCTTTGCGTTTGCTCAACACGGTGGTGGTGGCCATAGCGGAGGGGCGGCAAGCGGCGGCGGAGTCGCTATCGGCGGATCTCCCAGCACCGGCATCACTGCCGGAACCTCTTCCCTGCAACCGTTTATCTCCGGAAAAGTCGCTCTCGATGATGGCACAGTGTTGACCGAGCCAGTTGCCATCGAAACCATCTGCCGCGGTAACCGGCACACCGTCGCATATAGCGACGCTCACGGCGTTTTTAGCTTTCAATTTGGCGATCCCGCCCAACTCGGAACGCCGGATCTGAGCGACGCCAGCAACAGCATGCTGACAAGACAAGAGAATCAGCAGAATCAGCGCGATTGGAAGAGTTGTGAATTGGACGCGATACTTCCCGGCTACACCTCGGAAATAGTGGAATTGGCCAGCCGAGTCGATGCGCTGGATGACACCGACATCGGCAGGATCACGCTGCACCGCATGGCGCAGGTGGAAGGAACGAGCATTAGTGTGACCAGCGCGTTGGCCCCGGGAAGCGCGAAGAGCGCTCTGCAGAAGGGACGCGAAGCAGAAAAGAAGGGGCAATGGGACAAAGCCGAACAGTCCTTCCAAAAAGCAGTAAAGATATATCCGAAATATGCTTCGGCTTGGTATGAGCTCGGCCGAGTACAAATCGAAAAGAAGGATTTGGCCGGAGCCAAGCATTCTTTCGAGCAGTCGGTTGCCGCCGATCCCAAATTTGTGAATCCCTATGACGGCCTGGCGCAACTAGCATTTCAGGCGAAGCAGTGGCCCGAAGTCATCGATTCGACGAACAAGCTGCTGGCCTTGAATCCGGTGAATTTTCCCACCGCGTATTTCCTGAACGGCGTCGCGAATTACTATATGAAAAATTTCGACGCAGCGGAAAAGGTCGTGCGCCGGGGGACAAAAGTGGATGAGACGCACAGCGTTCCCAAGCTGCAATATTTGCTGGGAATGATCCTGCTACAGAAGCATGATTATGCGGGTGCGGAGGTCTCGCTAAAGCAATACTTGCAGCTCACCAAACAGCCGGCCGAGATTGCGGAAGCGCAAAAAGAGTTGGGAGAAGTCGAAAAACTTTCCTCGCAGTCGGCGCCCAGCGAGGTAAAGAGATAAGTCCTGTTCAGTCCATGTTCACCGCGGTGGCCGAGGTGGTGATCGTGCTGAGGGCAAAGCTCGAGCCCGGTGCTATCAACTGAATCACGCTGTTGAAGTGCCATGCGTAGGGATACGAAATCGTCACCTGTGTGCAGGGAATGTTGACGACCGGAGTGGTATTTGTCTGCAGATTGCAACTTTGGCTCGTGGTCGGTGAGTAACCACGAATGATCGTCAGAGTTAGCTGACCGGGACAGCCGTTTCCGGATGCCGCGTATGTCCACACCGGGTCTGTGCCGGAGGGTGGTGTAAGCGTGCTCAATCCGCAATCGTTCAGTTGTGCAGCCGTCAGGTAGCTGTCCACTAAGACCCGAATAGCGTCCACGGAAGGGGGCGCATTGCATGATGTCGTGCCAGCGGGCGGACACAGGTCATTCGTCGGCTGGGCCGCGCCAAACCGCGCGCCCTCGCGAACCGCATTATTCAGTTCTTGCTTCTGATTGAAAGCGCCGCCGAAATCGAAAATTCCAACCACCAGTACGACGAGTAAAGGAAGCGAGACGGCGAACTCGGCCAGGGACGAGGCTTCTTCGCGCCCCAGCCATCGACGGATAATTCCGGCCGCACGCCGCATTAATACTCACCCTTCATCTGCACGTTCGCTTTGAGGAGGAGCTGCTGGCCGTTCAAGGAAGTGAATGGGAGTGAGAATTGATAGGGATATTCGAACAAGACTGCAGTTCCACACACTGGAGGGTATGAGCTTGATGTCGGGGTCAACTGCACCTCGGTGCAGACGTTGATGTTGCTACTAAGACCGGCCGCTGTACACGTACCAGTCCCACAAAAGGTTGTTGGCAGTGGAGCGTACGGCTGAACCTGATGAGGATCGACATTGGACGCCTGCATAGCCTGCTCCACGACGCCTACTGCCTGGGATACAACTTGGGCGTTGCTGAGAGGTGTGCATGTCGCACAGCTCTGTGCCACTGCGGCGCGAGCGCCTTCGCGCGCGGCGTGGTTGATGGTGGCATAGACGTTGAAGGCACGGCCGAACCAATAGATTCCCAACAACATCATGAATGCGAGGGGCAGAACCAGCGCCGCTTCAGCAATTTCGGAAGCCCCAGTCTCTTGAAGGAGTCTTGACGTCTTGATGAATTGTTTGACCACGCTCAACCCCAAAACTTCTCCCTATGCTACTCCCCAAACATGGCCGACGGAATAAAGAACTACTGCAATGGCCGCAGCCACACCAAACGGCACCTTCAGCGCTTCAGGATTATCCAGCGAGAGTTCTTGCCCCGGGAGATGAAACCTAAGGAATGCCAGGAACATGCGCCCGATATTGCGCAAAGTCTGGCGGAAACGGCGTTTCCAGATGATTAGACCTAACGCCATGACCCCTGCCACCAGGACAGTAGCGAACAAAACCACAAGCAACTGCTGCGGGCCGACAAACGCTCCGACGGCTCCGATCAGCTTCCAATCTCCAGCGCCTAAGCTACGAACCAGAACGAATGGCAGCAAGACCGCCAGCCCGAGTAGCATTCCCAGCAACGATTCCCGCACGCCATACCAACCAGACAGCCATGCATTCACGACGATGCCGAGCAGCGCCCCTGAGACGGTCAGCCAATTCGGGATACGGCGTGACCGCCAATCCGTTATGCCGGCAGCGGCTGCCATCACCCCGCACAGGATCCAAACCACCTGTTCTTTTGCTATTGCCATGAGAAGGCCAGGCCGCACGCGAAAACGGCCTTTGCCCAGTTAAAACAAAAGGCCCGAGCAATCGGGCCTTTTGCTGACATCAGCGACACTCTAGCGGCTCAGCGGTTGTGCGTTGCTGCGCTGCGCGATGACGCGGCGCGCGTTTTCCGCCAGTTGCTTTGCCTGCGGCAGAAGGTCCAGCCCCTTGAGCACTTCCGGGTCCGATTCCGCTTTTACCTTCAGGCCTTCTTCTTGCCCGAAGGCGTCGACAAAAATTTCGTACTTGATATTGGAACGCACCCAATCGTTGTTATCTGCCAGGTCCGCCTCGCTGTAGCTAATCTTTTCGCTATCGAGGAACTTGCGGAAATCCTGCATCACGTTTTCATCTACCTCGAAAGTCTTGGTGGGATGATGCGACAGTGTGTAGCGTTTGGCAAAGTTAAAGAACGCGTAATGCTGCAGCAGTTCATCCTGGAAATGATTGGTCTTGGTCGCCGGAATATTGACGTCGGGAGTGATTCCACCGCCGCCGTAAACCGTGCGGCCACTATCGGTGAGCTTCACTTCACGATTGGCGGTGTTGTTGTCGGTGTCGCGCTCGAAGTAGTAATCGTAAAGGGAGACGTTGGAATAATCGCGCTGGATGAGGCGTCCGCTCGGCGTGTAGTACTTGGCGGTGGTCAGAGCCAGGCCGGTATTTTCGTCCAGTGGATAAACGGTCTGAACCAAGCCTTTTCCAAAAGTGGTTTCGCCCACGATCAAGCCACGGTCGTGATCCTGAATGGCGCCGGCTACGATTTCGGCAGCAGAGGCGGTCCCGCGATTCACCAGTACCACCAGAGGATAGTCATTGCCGCCGTTGCCATGTGCTGCGACGTAGCGCTTCTCCGGCGAAGAACGGCCATGGTGAGAAACGATCAGTTGACCCTTGTGCAGGAACTTATCAGCAGTATCGACGCCTTCGCTTAACAGACCACCGGGGTTCTGGCGCAGGTCGAGAACCAGGCCTTTCAGATCGCCCATCTCGTCGAGAGCGTTTTGGACTTCTTTGCCGGTGTTTTCGTTGAAGCCGGTGATGTGCATGTAGCCGATTCCCGGCCGAATCAGGAAGTGGAGGTCAACGCTGTAACGTGGGATTTCATCGCGGACCACGGCGAACTCGAGCGGTTTGTCCGCGCCCTCGCGCATGATGGTGATGTGGACCGTCGTTCCCTTAGGTCCTTTGAGCAGGTCGGCGACATCGGTGGTGCTCATGTTGTCGGTCGGCTTGCCGTCGACGGCGACGATAATGTCTCCCGGACGAATGCCGGCGCGATAGGCTGGCGTGCCGGCGAATGGAGCAATCACGATGACTTTGTTATTGCGCGGCCCGACGGTCATGCCGACGCCGTAGTACTTGCCGCGCTGGTCTTCGCGCAATAGCGCGTACGATTTGGGATCAAAGAAGTTGGAGTGCGGATCGAGCACATGCAGCATGCCGGGAATGGCGCCGTTATAAATCGCCTTGTCCGGGTTCACTGGCTCAGCGTAGTTTTGCTCGACTAAGCTGTACACCTCGGTGAACTGGTGGAGGCTGTCGCGCAAATCGGCATCGCCGCCGGGAGCTGCTGCAGGAGTGATCTTCTGACCGAAGACCAATCCGAGAAAACCGCAACTGAGAAGGATAAGAACTACCAGGAAGAATGAGCGTCTCGAACTACCAACCATCGTTGATTTCCTTCGCTTTAGACCGGGAGGGCCGGTTGGCCCATCTCAGCGCAGTATAGCATGGCTACCCCACGCCACTTAGCAGGATTTCCCTCCCCAAAGGTAACTGGAAGGATAGCCGCCGCTGAAAGTTAAGATGCGGGTCGCGGGCCAGGCGATGCGGCAAAGAAATGGCTGTTGTGAAAGGTTTTGCGGGCCAGTATCCACAGGCAATACATGATTTTTTCTGGCAAAGAGTCGGCCAAGTGATAGTAGACTGTTCCGAATCTGTGAGGATGCCGTCCGTGCCCGATTGCCGGCTTTATCCAAGAGACTTCCCCATCTTGATCTTGATTAGCGACCCCCGCCAGGACGGTGGGCAATGAAACGCGATCATGTGTTCACGGTTCTACTTTTGGGTTTGCTCTGGTTTGGGTTGGCAAGGCCAAGATGCGTGGCTGCAGACAGGCCGAAACTGACGGTTCATCGCGCCAATTTGAATTCCACCGAACAGCAGCCCGGCGACGGCTACGGAGCCGCGGTAGCAGTTCAGGGCGACACGGTTGTGGTCGGGGCTCCGCTGGCCAACGCAGCGTACGTCTTTCAGAAGCCCGCCAACGGCTGGCAGAACATGACCCAAACCGCAATCCTGACGGCGTCTGACGATGCCGATCACTTTGGCGCTTCGGTGGCAATCAGTGACGACACCATCGTGGTTGGAGCCCCCTACACCACGGTCAACGGCGAAGTTGAACAGGGCGCCGCGTACGTCTTCGTCAAACCTCCGGGCGGATGGGCGGACATGACTCAGACGGCCAAACTTACCGGCCTGCACTTGGACAACAAAGGGGTCGACCTGCTCGGGAACACGGTATCGGTGAGCCGGAACACCATTGTTGTCGGGGTACCGAATGTGAATCAGGGCGGCGCGGCGCTAGGCTGGGGAGAGGCCCTCATTTACGTCGAGCCGCAGGGCGGGTGGGCGGATTCGACTGAGACTGCGGTTCTCTATGTCAATCCGGCCGATTACCCTTTTCTCGGGTTGGGCTTTGGCGTTTCCACGGCCATCAGCGGTAGCACAGTCGTGGTCGGAGCGAATGGTTGTTGCATCGATGGCGACGTCGGGTTGGGCGCAGCCTATGTCTATGTAGAACCAACCGCAGGATGGGAGACTACTGACGCCTACAATGGCGAACTCACGGGGACGGAAGTACAGCCGGGGGACTATTTTGGGGAGTCGGTGTCGGTCGATGGCAGCACCGTGCTGGTTGGTTCACCGCAGACTTACAGCTTTTCGGTGGGAGCAGCTTACGTTTACGTCGAGCCGCCTGGCGGGTGGATCTCGATGACCCAGACAGCGGAGCTATATCCCTTGTTCACGATCGAGGGAAGTTTTGGCCAATCGGTCTCCATCAGCGGAAAGGACGTATTGATCGGCGCACCCCTCACCGCCGTGTCGCATTCGGATCAGGGAGCGGTTTATTTGTTCCGCGAACCGAACAGCGGGTGGCGCAGCACGATGAAATACCGGGCCAAGCTGACCAACTCTCCCCAGTTTTATTCCTTTGGGCAGTCGGTATCCATTGCCGACACCACGTCGGTAGTCGGATTTAGTGGAACCTTCAAGAGCAACGGCGGCGTACTGGTATTCTGGCTAGCTCCGTGAAGTTAATGTCGAATCGCTAATGTGATAAGCAAGGTAACGCTTCAATGCATTTCTGGAAATATATAAAGAGTTACATAACCTTCTGTATTGCCGCATTTGTGCTTTTTTCGTTTATGGCAGTGGCAAGCGACGGGCCTGCTGAGACGACGATTTACAGTTTCGATGGCCTTCAGCCGGGCGGCAATCCGATGGCAGGGCTAATCGCCGATAGCACTGGCGCGCTTTATGGCACTGCTGTCAGCGGTGGGAACTTCTTGGCCTGCGCGCAGGGAGGGCCTTGTGGCGTCGTGTTCGAGCTCACGCCTCCGACGCAACAAGGTGGGCCGTGGAGCGAGACTGTACTGTACGATTTCCAGAACCAGGATCCCAGTCCACCAACCAGCAATTTGGTGTTCGATCAAGTGGGAAATCTTTACGGCAGCACGGATGCCTTGGACGAAAGCGATGGGGACCCGGTACTTTTTCAGCTAAGTCCGGCGAACGGGACCTGGGACCTCAATTCAGTCTACGGAAGCGGCATGATCGGACAGGTCGCAACGCCGATCGTAGACAAACAGAGCAACCTCTATACGACCGTGGCCGAGTCTTTCAATTGCTGCGGGTTCGTACTGGAACTCAGTCCCCAAACCGATGGGAGCTGGACACAAAACATCTTGTACAGTTTTGATGGCTCTGATGGCATTGATCCGCTAGGCGGAGTGATCGCCGACACGTCAGGAAATCTCTTTGGCACTACAGCGTCGGTCGGAAGCGCACCACACTGCGGTGCCGTATTCGAACTTTCGCTGCGCAACGGCAGTTGGAGGGAAACCGTTCTCCATGTCTTCTCCAAGAGCGATGGATGTAATCCAACTGCCGGAGTGATTCGCGACGCGAAGGGCAACCTCTACGGGACCACGGAATTCGGCGGGCTGGGTCCATGCATATCCGGCTGCGGAACCGTATTTGAATTGAGTCCGCCGGTAAGAGATGGCGCAGAGTGGACCGAAACAACTCTTCACAAATTCACCGCCGCCGATGGCTTTTATCCTTATGCGGGCTTGGCCATCGACTCGACTGGTGCAGTCTATGGAACCACCATCCGAGGAGGGAGTGGGCCATGTGAACCGACCGGAGCCGGCTGCGGAACCGTATATCGGCTGACGCCGCCCTCACAACCAGGCGGGACCTGGGTGCACTCGTATTACAGCTTTCAGGGCCCAGACGGAACATTCCCTTACGGGAACGTGCTTCTTGATGAACATCACGGCGCACTCTATGGGACAACGTCGAGCGGCGGGGTCTACGGATTCGGCACCGTGTTTGAGGTGGTTCATTAGCCCCAGGTTTTGACGTTCTCTTCGAAAAAATTCATCGGCAAGGTGATGCCGGAGGCTTGCAGCTTCTCGGCAAACCGTGGACGGATGCCGGTTGCGCGGAATGTGCCCTTGACCCGGCCGTCCTGGGCTACGCCCTGCTTCTCGAACAAGAAGATGTCCTGCATGGTCACAACCTCATGCTCCATTCCTGTAATTTCGGTAATGTGAGTCACCCGCCGGCTGCCGTCGGCAAAACGCGCCATCTGTACGACCAGCGTGATGGCAGAAGCGATCTGCTTGCGTACCGCCTTGTCTAATAGATTCAGATTTGCAGTTAATGCCATGGTCTCTAACCTGGAGATGGCATCGCGTGGGCTGTTGGCGTGAATTGTGGTCAGCGACCCGTCGTGGCCTGTATTCATGGCCTGGAGCATGTCGAGCGCTTCTTCGCCCCGCACCTCTCCGACAATGATGCGGTTGGGGCGCATGCGCAGGCTGTTGATCAACAACTGGCGCGGCATTACCGCGCCGCGGCCATCAACATTCGGTGGACGACATTCCAAGCGCACCACATGGCGCTGCTTCAACTGCAACTCAGCCGCATCCTCGATGGTGATGATGCGTTCTTTATTGGAAATGCAGCCGGACAAGATGTTCAGCAGCGTGGTTTTTCCACAACCAGTGCCGCCGGAAACGAGAATGTTCAAGCGAGTACGGACTGCTCCTTTAAGCAACTCGAGCATGGGGCGAGTGAGCGTCTGGTTGGCGAGAATGTCTTCTTCCGTGATGGGAATGTGGCCGAAGCGGCGAATCGAAAGATGGGGACCGTCGATCGCGAGGGGAGGAATTACGACGTTGACGCGGGAGCCGTCAGGTAAGCGAGCGTCGACCATGGGGAAATATTCGTCCACGCTGCGGCCGACGGCAGACACGATTCGATTGATGATTCGCATCAAGTGGGCGTCGTCTTTGAAAACAACCTTGGTGTCTTCAAGCACCCCCTGACGCTCGACATAAACCTCGAGCGCCCCATTGACGAGAATGTCGTTGATTTCGGGATCCTGGAGCAGGGGCTCGAGCGGGCCCAGACCAAAAACTTCGTCCAAAATTTCCAGGCAAAGATGCTCGCGTTCAGGGGCGCCCAGCGGCACTTTGAGCTGCGACACCCGCTCCTGAATCGCCGCCAGGGCCTGGCGACGCGTACGGTCGTCCGAGGACGTCGCGATTTTCTCGAGATCGAGATGTTGTAGAAGATCACGATGAATGGCGATTTTCCAATCCTGATAGGCGCGAAAGTCTCGTCCACTGGGCTTTTTTGGAACCGCGGCGGCGCCGTGAGATCCGGCGGGAGAGGCTGGGGTGCGGTTGGAATCTGCCATTGGTGGCTCACATCCTCGTTAGCGACCAGATTGCGAGAAAGCATCGACCGCAGCGAGTGAATTTAATACTTGCACATACCCCGGCCCATTTCCAATCCGATAATCCGGCTTGCCGGCCCGGAAGATTCGACGGCAGAAACCAACGCTACCGAGGACGGTTATGCCAGTTGATTCTGCAACTCCAAGGTTTGCTTGTGCAGGGCCGAGAATCGACCGAAGACAGCCAGTTAGTCGCCCGGGATCGCCGGAATATGTGCCCATTTTCTCGGTTACTTTTGAGTCTCTTACCGGTGGGATGACCGAGGTGCTAAGGACGATTTTACCTTACTAAAGTGCAATGCGTTCGCGATGTCTTCCGTCACTTTTGCGCTCATCGAGTGCCTTCTACGATTAAAGGCGTAATACCCGGCCGGAGCCGGAAGCGAGTGGCTGCGCGCCATTCTTCCGGCCAATTGCAGGCCAGGGGGCTCATGGGGAGAGTGTGGCGCTCGATTGAGCGGTCACTGCCTGTGGGAGAAACGGTGATATGCGCAAAGCTGCAATGCGTGGTTTTTCGCTGATCGAGATGATGGCGGTGATTAGCGTCATGCTGGTCGTCACTGCCATGGCTGTCACGATGCTCATGCCCGACGTAAACAATTCGCGGGTAGTGACTGCCTATAACACCACGCTGCTGGCACTTCGCCAAGCGCGCGACATCTCGATTGCGCAGCGCCAAGTTTATTTCGTGACGTTCATCCATAATGCAGCTCCCCCCGACGAAATCACGATTACACAGGGTGGAAGCGGAACAGTGGTGAACACTTATCAGTTACCCCTCGACATGGCTTTCATCATTGTGCCCGGTGTTCCCACCGGCGCCGGCAAGACTCCTGACGGATTCGGTAACGGCAGCACGGCGATTGCGTTCGACCAGGGAATCGGCGGAGGGAATCCTGACGCGGTGTATTTCTACCCCGACGGTTCAGCGCAGGACGTGAATGGAAACATTAACAACGGGGTGGTGTACGTCGCGCGGGCGTCCGATCTTTATAGCTCGCGCGCCGTTACGGTATGGGGCGCGACAGGAAGGTTGCGCGGCTGGCGTCTCTACAACAGCAATGGCACCAATTACTGGAGGCAGATGTGACATCGCTCAAGCGGATACCGGACAACCGTCGAGGTCAAGACGAGAGCGGCTTTTCTCTGATCGAGGTGATGGTTTCGATTGCCATCATGACGATCGGGCTGGTCGCACTGCTGGGGGTATTTGGACTGGCGATGGCTTCGACCCAGACTTCCCTGCAGAATGCCATCTCCAAGCAAATCGCCAATGAGGCGATGGAAGGCATTCTCACTGCGCGCGAGAGCCAGAACCTGACCTGGGCCCAGATCGCAAATACCGGCGATGGAGGAGTCTTTCTTTCCGGATTCCAGCCGGTGGACTGCGCCGGGGTCGATGGAATCATTGGCACGGCCGACGATGCGGCTTGCGGCCCGCAGACGTTGAATCTGCCTGGACCGGATGGAATTTACGGCACGGCTGACGATGTGCAGATGCCGTTGACCAACTATCAGCGTTCGATCGCCATCTCTCCGGCCCTCGATCAAAACGGCAACCCCATCACGACACTGGACACGGTCACAATCACGGTGCAATACACGAATCCGCAGTTGAAGACGGCGCAGAACTACATTCTCACGACTTACGTTTCGGAATACCGGTAAAAACTATGCGACAGGCATCGACATTATCGCGACGCGGCTTCACCTTCATCGAGCTGATGGTCTCACTCGCCTTGGGTATGCTCGTGGTCGGCGCAGCAGTCAAGCTCTTTAGTCAGGGTGTGGACGCGACCTGGGTAGTTTCGCAGCGCGCAGAGATGCAGCAGGATTTGCGAGCCGTCGAGAACATGTTGGTAAAGGACATTAGTTTGGCGGGCGCAGGATTGCCCGTCGGACAAGGGGTCACCCTGGCGTCGGGCACCGGCACGTCGCCCATCTACGGGTGCGACCAAGCGCTCAATTGCCCGCCGAATGGGGCGGTGAACTATCCTTGCGCCGGCGGTTGCGGTGCGGCCGGCCCGCCCACCCTCTACGGAGTTATGCCGGGCTACCAGCTTGGAATCATTCCAACCGGCAGCACAGTCACGACCGATTTGATCTCGGTTAGCTATAGCGACGTGGTGCTTGCGTTGAACTGCTATAACGTGGACCTCAACAGTGGCACCTTGGCCACATTCACGGTGCAGAACCCGTTGGGTTCCTCTTGTGTTCTTCCCCCAGGGTTAAACGCGCCCCAGGCGGTCAACGATCCGGTTGTAGGTCTGACGCCCGGCGATCTGATTCTGTTCCAGGGAACCAACGGAGTAGCCCCAAATACCAACACATTTTATGCGGTTGGAGAGGTGACACAGGTCGCCGGCGGCAACGGCACCTACACCGTGACTTTCGGCGCCAACGATCCGCTGCAGATGAATCAGCCCGGCGCAGCCAACGATCTGTCAGCCTATGCACCGCTGCCCCTGCCAAACACCCTGGTGGCCAACCGGATTTACGTGATCACCTACTACATGCAAGAGCTCCCCGACCCTCTGGGAGCGACGGGCATTCCAGAACTGATGCGCCAGGTAAGTGGCCACACGGCGGTACCGGTGGCGGAAAACATTGTCAACATGCAGTACACGTATGACACCTACAACAGCACCGGGACGTTGCTGAACGACCAAGGCGATGGCGGAGAATCAGCGGGAATTTCTTTGAACTTGATTCGTCAGATCAACATGAAGCACCTGAGCATTCGTAGTCAGCAAAGTGGGGCGCGAAGCGCTTTGTACGCGACTGCCGGCTATCAAGGTTACGACCTGGCAACGTCGATCAGCGCCCGCAACCTGAGCTACCAGAATCGGTATTAACTCTCCCCGGTGTCTAGCAATCAGGTTCTGAAGGTAAGGAAAAGATTCGGAAGAAATGAGAGGTCACGCTATGGAACGAGCCAACGCCACATCACGAGGTTTCACGCTGATTGCAACCCTGCTGTTGTTGCTGCTGATGTCAGGGATTGCTATCGGCATGCTCATGATGGTCAGCACCGAAGGCAAAGTGGGCACGCAGGATGTGCAGAATAACAGCACCTTCCATGCCGCCGAAGGCGCGATTGAAAAAATGACTTCGGACTTGGCCAATGTATTCCAGAACATTCAATCGCCGACGGTTTCTGAGATCACTGGCCTGAGCGCGCTGGCTCCCTCGAACAGCACGGCCATGACTTATCCGCTTTACACGTTAACGCCGGCCACCGATAGCAACGGCAATCTCTTAACCTCGTATGGTCAGATCGCCACCGGTCCGTACGAAGGACTGTCGGCTGAGATCCTTCCCGTCACCTTGAACGCTACGGCGCAAGGCCCGCTGGGCGATGAAGTCAACATGTCGCGCACGGTGGAAGTAGCGCTGATCCCGGTGTTTCAGTTTGGTATCTTCTCGCAGAGCGATCTGAGTTTCTTTGCCGGCCCCAACCTTGACTTCCAAGGCCGCGTGCATACCAACGGCGATTTGTATCTCGCCGAGGGCACGGGTGGAACCGTAACTTTCCATGACCAGGTAAGCGCCTGGGGCAATGTGATTCGTTGGGAAATGGCGGATGGAAATACCACGGCAGGATTCAATCCCACGCACTTGGGCAACGTCGATATTTTAACGGCGGCGAGCGGCTGCGATGGAGCCCAGCCGCACTGCCGCAACATGGGCGCCGATACCAACAATGCAACTAACGAGGGCAGCATTGCAAACGGAGCCAATCCCACCACCTGGACGACCTCGGGGCAGAACACGAACTGGCAGACCATCTCGGTCGGCGACTACAACAGCTGGATCATTACGGGAAACTATGGCATAGCCGGTGCAGCCAATGGAGTGCCTGCGGGCGGAGGGCCGACAGGCGCGACCCAGATCAACCTGCCATTTATCGGTGGAACAGGCGTCACCCAGACCGGTCCTCAGCCGTATGAGATTATCCGGCGGCCACCCGCCGGGGAGTCGCCGACTTCACTGCTGGGGGCGGCGCGGCTCTATAACGAAGCGTCGATTCGTGTGATGCTGTCCGACTCGCCGGAAGAACTGCCTCACCCCGGATATGCAACCGGAGCGTCAGATCCGAATAATATTCGACTGGCCAACTTCAACGATGCCAACAACGGGGTCAATTACAGCGAAGGCGTGCCAACTTCTTGGAACGCCACTAGTCCCGGTCTTCAGGCTTTAACCGATGGCGGAAGCTATACGACGTACTTCGCGACTGCATCTACAGCGGTACCCGATCCGACGAACTGGTCGAGCTTAGACGGGGCAAACACATTGCCGGCCGACTGGATGTTCTCGCCGTTGACCCCGCCGCCAGTGACGACGCTTTACGATCCCAATGCGCCAATCATGAACTCAACCGCGAACGGCGAAACGGTAGCGCCGCCCTGGCTCAATCTGTCGGTTTGCAGCAGCACCGTTGCAGTCACCGTTCCGCCTGGCGTTGCTCCGACGTGTCCGGCAGGGACTCAGCCGAACTACCCGTGGTACACGCCAACTCTTGCAGCCAATACTACAACCTGGAATCTCCTTGATGGTTATTTGCGGGTTGAGTATCAGGACAACAGCGGAAACTTTCATCCCGTCACCGCGGAATGGTTGGGGCTGGGATTTGCCCGGTATTTGACGCCTCCTATTACCCCAGGAAGCAATCCGGTCAATCCCAATGCCATCCTGCTTTTCCAGGAGCCGGCGGATCGAAATGACGACGGCAGCCTGGATCAGGTTGGAGCAGCTCCGTACACCACGAAAAGCCCGAGCGGCTGCACGAACACTAATCGACATCCCTGTACCTACACTCCCCATCCCGGAAAACCTCCCGAGGACACGACTGATACGAGCACCGGTGTGATCTATTACGGCGACAGTAAAGCGGCAACACAGAGCCCCACGCAAAACAACTGGTACCCGATTAACTTCTACGACGCGCGCGAAGGCGAAGTGCGCGACATTGTACAAGCGGCCGGAAGCTGCTCGCCGCAAGGGCTGATGAACGCGGTCGAGCTCGACGTGGGCAACCTGACGCGGTGGCTCAACGGCACAACCGGCAGCAACGGCACCAACGTCAATTACAAGACTCAGAACGGCTACGTCCTCTACTTCTCCGATCGCCGCGGCATGCTGCCCAATCCAAACGGAACGTGGGTGGATCCGGCGAACACGCTTACGGGAGATTCGGGATTTGAAGATGCCATCAACACACCGAACCAGAACGGAGCTCCGAACGGCATATTGGAGCCGATTCCGGCGGGGAAAACGGAGTCTCCTGAGGACGTGAATAATAACGGCGTCCTAGACAACTTTGGCGCGCAGAACTTGGGACTTGGTTTGGGTTACATCCCTTGGAACCAGACCAACCCGCCAGCAGGCGGCTCGGCTTACACCCCCGCAGATCAGGTCACGAATTTGGTCAACGCTGCCGGAAACCCGCCCGACCCGTATTTGATTGGAAACCGAATCGCGACTTGCACCGTGATGGGAAAACAGTGGGTCAGTGGAGCTCGGCACGTACTGAAGCTGGTGGATGGCTCGCTGGGCAATCTGCCAGTCCGTCCGGATAATAATCAGGGCGGCTTTACGGTGGGATCGGAGAACCCGGTCTACGTGTACGGCAACTACAACACCAGCGCGGCCGATCCGACCTGGGGTAATCCGAATGCGGCGGAACCGGCACATTCCGCAGCTGCTGTGATCGCCGACGCCGTGACTTTCTTGTCCAACGACTGGTCGGACTTGGTGAGCCTGCAGAACCCCAGCAATGCTGGCGGACGACCCGCTAACGTGCAGACCTACTACCGCATGGCCGTCGCCAGCGGCAAGAACATCAACTTCCCAGTCAACGTCTGCTGCAACGCTTGGGCAATTGGCGACTGGGGCACGGATGGAGGATTGCACAATTTCCTACGGCAGCTGCAATCCTGGGGCACAACCATGAACTACAAAGGATCGATGGTCAGTATGTATTACTCGACGTACGCGACTGGTGTCGACAAGAACGGCGGCGGAACCGTTTACAGTCCGCCGACGCGAAACTATATTTTCGATCCGCTCTTCGTGCACCCGCAAGACTTGCCGCCTGGAACGCCGCTGTTCCGGGACATCGACAACCTGAGTTACCGGCAGAGCTTCACACCTTGCACCGTGAATGCCGGTACGGGAGTCTGTTCAAACTAACTGAGGAAACTTGGAATAAGCGATGCGGGCCTTCGGGCCCGCATTTTTTATTGGTCGACTGGTTGGTCTGCAGGCTGCGCTTGCCGCCGCATTTTCAAGAGGTTCAATCAGTTAGGGAACGTTGCTTGTCCTCTTGGACCGACATGACCGGGAGTTTTTCATCTTGGTAACTTGGCTGGCCGGAAATGGCCGGAATGTACCACCGAGACCTTCCCCAGCGGAGGGGAACATTGCAGACTGACCAGCA
>Ga0335073_10000234_pt1 | contig 69819 bp, 73 predicted proteins | sample Lox_Sample_22_FD_207093 | JGI IMG/M metagenome (GOLD analysis project Ga0335073, IMG submission 207093) | Soil microbial communities from Loxahatchee National Wildlife Refuge, Florida, United States - Lox_Sample_2.2 | ecosystem: Environmental > Terrestrial > Soil > Wetlands | place: USA... | reverse complement strand
TTTTTGCTAGTAGAAAAGCAAATAAAGCGGTTCTTATGCCTCCGATATGTATATATCCAGTTGGGCTTGGAGCAAATCTAGACCTAACCATGTGTGGTTAATTATATGAGACTGGGCCAAAGTTTCCTAAGGACAAGTTTTTACTCTCAGGTTGAACTAGCGATACTAACAAGTTGCTGATCGCTTAAGTTGCCATCTGACTTGATGGTGTAGAGCACGCCGTTGGTTACCCAGGAGGCGTTCCTAGAGCCGTACAAGTAGATTGTCTTCTGGCTAGTAGGAACAACGTCGTAGTTTGGATCTTGAGGTGACACGACGCTTGCTACCAGTTGCTGGGAGTCAAGGTTGGAAGTTTGTTGAGTAATGGTGTATGAGCTGTTGCCGTGCTTAAATACTGTGTTGACGTAGCCTATGCCGTAACTTATGTCGCTAAGCCCAAAGCCTGAGGGATTGGTCGGCAATGCGGCCACAAAGCCGGCTTTATTCGAGGCAACATAGAGCCTTATGCGGTTAAAGTTAGCAGCGACAAATATTAGTAGAGCTAGAAGTAGTACTAAGTTAATAACTAGATATTTTTTATGTTTTTTTGCTTTGGTTTTCACCTTTTCTGGCCTTTCTAAGTGAGAGTTGGAATCCTCCAGCGCTTTCTCAAGCATATAGTCTAATTTAGACTTTGGCGCAGGTGCGCTAGGCACCTCCTCGCTTAAATGTTTGGCGTGATGCTCTTTTGGCTTTTCGGCTGGTTCAAGTTCGATTGATGGGGAGGTATCGCTAAAATGGGTAATGCTGGCGCTTTTTGCTAGCGTAAGATCATGCTCTTTTACATGAAGGTCTCTTATGTATCTAGGAACAATCTCGGAGCCTTTGGGCCGAAGTTCGTGACTGACATGCAGCTGTCTTTTTAGGCTGGGTCCTGGCTTTTTTACACTACGACGGGCTAAAGTCCTGGATTTAGCGGGACGTGACCTCGGCGCAAAAGAAGCCACGCGGCGGCTTTTAGTAGGTCGTTTTTCTAAGGCTAGCGTACTCATTTGTTTTGTTTTTGCTTTTGCTTTAATGTTTATGTTAAATCTACTCTAGTTACATACTAAACCCTCTTGTGAATTGGCACAAGTACAATCATACTTAAGGCTTAAAGAAGCATATGGACTATCTAGATAAAGGTAAGCAGGTGCGCTCTACCATCACGTTATTCGTGGGGTATATTTGCGTGGCTGCAGCAATCGTTATTGCCACTTTAATCTTGGTTTACGAGGCTTACGGTTTTGGGATTGGTAAAAATAATACGGTTATACAAAATGGCCTGATCTTTGTTTCCTCTCAGCCAAATCCGGCAAGTATATATTTTAATAACAGGATTTCAGCCTACTCGACCAATGCTCGGATAATATTACCCTCCGGAGCTTACAATATGGAGCTATATAGGTCTGGCTACAGGCCTTGGTATAGGACCATCATTGTTAATGGTGGTACAGTTGAGCATTTCGATTATCCCTTTTTAATACCAACTAAACTTACGACTAAAGACGAGACTAATTACCAAAGCGCACCTGGGCTGTTAGCCCAAAGCCCTAGCCGTCAATATGTTTTAATTCAAAAGCCTGGATCAGACTCTAGCTTTGATTTATATAACTTAAATAATCCTGCCAAGCCGCAAATTACGACCGTTAATATACCGTCTAACCTAATTGCCAAGGCTCAAGCAAGCGAAAGCTGGAAATTCGTTGACTGGGCTAACGATAATAAGAGTGTGTTGCTTGAGCATATCTTTGACGGAAAGAACGAATATATATTGTTTAACGTCAGTAACCCATCGCAGTCAATAAATCTTGATAGTGAATTTAATATAAATCCGGTGCAGCTAACTCTGGCTAATAAGCAAAATAACTTGTTCTATGCACTGGATTCGAATGGTCAGCTGAGCGAGTACTCTATAGGCAATCCTACGGTACCGGTTGAAGAGCATGTTCTAGCCTATACGACGTATGGCACTAACTCAGTTCTTTACGCGACAGACAACGATGCGCCGCCGGGTAAGGTTTTAGTAAAACTATATAACGGTTCGACTACTTATTTAATAACGTCGCTGCCGGTAAGCTCAATCTATCTTCTAGATATGACCGAGTATAGTGGTGTTCCTTATGTCGCTGTTGGCTCAAATGCCGATAACAAGGTTTTGGTTTACCAGGATCCAGTTAGCCAGATAAGCGCTAATCCTGGTAGCCTTCCCGGACCAGTTTGGGTTATGCATGTGCCGAACCCGAATTATTTAAGCTTTTCTGATAGCGCCCAATTTGTTCTAACTGAAGGAGGTCCAAACTTTGGCGTATATGATTTCCAGAACCAACTGGGCTATGTCTACAGCAACCCTACCATGCCGATTCAGTCGCCTCAAACCAGTGTGTCGTGGATGGACGGCGACCGAACGGCCTACGTGGTTAACAACAAGCTAGTAATTGCCGACTATGACAACAAAAACATACAAACATTGGTACCGGCTTCACCGAATTACCTGCCGGTCTTTGATCCAAGTTATGACTATGTCTTTACCCTTACGCAAGAACCAAATGGTCAATACGAGTTTACTCAGACGCCTCTACTCACACCTGCCGATATCTGATCTATAACGATTTAAGTGACCTATTTAGCCTGCGGAATACATATAGGATTATTGCTCCAGCTACTATTACTATGACTGCTTTGCCTAAGGTTGATCGCATAAACCTAGTTAGCAGAGTCGGTCCGTTGCCTGGCAGTTGTGAGGGCTGTACTTGAGCAGTGACCGTGGCCGTAGTGTTGGTGGAGGGGTTCGGGCTTATCTGCTGTCCGACTACGACCAACCTGTTAATACTAGTTCCCGGTGGATCACAGGTTATTAGACTGGCAGTAGCGGTCTGACCGGGTACGGAATTTAAAACATAAACGTCGCTAGGAGAAACAATTTTTGTGCTAATAACTCGGTAGATATATACCTTACCTGCGTAGGTCAGATAGAAGGTGTCGCCCTGCACTAGAGTGTGAAGCAGAACAAAAGCAAACTTGTATTTACCTGGGTTAAATATGTTGTTTGAGCTGTGGCCAAAGAAAGCAGCATTGCCGTTTTGTCCAGGCAGAACGGTTGTTGGGTAATGAACTACTCCGCTGTTTAAGTCGTTCTCAATGACACTTTCGTTGGTTGAGCTTTCAGAATAGTCTACAGGGATCTCAACGTTAATTTTCGGGATAATGACTTGGTCTTGATTGGTGGGCGCGACGCTACTAGCACCAATAATTATTGGTGTGGAAATATTACGGCTAGGTTGGATTAGTGGTGCGACTAGAACTTCGTTGAAAAAACCAAAAAGGAATATGAAGACAACTACTAGACCGACGCCTAGGCCAAATAGAACCGACTGTATCTGGTGTTTGGCGTTAAGTTTGCCACTGGCAGTGACACGGTCTTTAATTGCCTCCTTGATGTCTTTGTCTGGCTTTTTAAGCTTGCTAGGCGGTGTTCTTTTAGAGCGAGCGACTTGTGACTTTTGTCTAGAAACAGTTTCTGGGTGCTCAGCTCTTTCAGCCTGAGCGCTAGTAAATTTAGTTTGGTTGTCGTAAAACTCTTGCCAGACTTCAAATTTCTCGTTGTCAGGTAAGGAAGTATAGTACTCGTGCCATTTAGTTTGGATGGCGGCTAGATCCAGCCCGGAGTCATTAAGCTCTTGTAGGAACACCTGATGTTTAGTCGGTTTTGCTTCGGCCTCGATCTCTCTGATCTCTTCTGAAGCAGCCGGTTCCTCGCCGTAGATAGACTGTAGTCTCTGGCGGACTAAGTCGGCAGCTAGGTTGTCAGGTTCTTCTAGATCGTTGTTATTTGGCATAAAATTAATTGGCCTATATGGTTAGGCTTTACGTAAACAAGTATAGTACAATTACCTCTATAAATCCTACCGAGTCATTAAGGGCGAGTGGTGAAATTGGTATACACGTTAGACTCAAAATCTGATGAGCATTATGCTCGTGAGGGTTCAAGTCCCTCCTCGCCCACCATCTTATCTAGTTTATTTGAGCTATTGCGCTGGCAACTGTTTCTAGGGCGCTACTGGTCGGCATGGCTAGCCAGGCGGCGCAGTAAGCGGCTACCTTTACGAGATTAATGTCCGGCGTCGGGCTAGCTAGGCTGGTCGATACCACCCTCTTATTGTCTGCTGCTATTACTTGATCTCCCCGAATAATAACAATATTTGCCTGCTTGCCTTCCATAAACTCGTGCGTAACATTAACAAAATTAGATAGCGGCAGACGTGAAGTAAAAGCGCGTGGCGACTTGAGAGTTATAGCTATTTTTTGGAGTTGGGAAATATTTAAAACTAAAAGTGTCTTTGGTCTAGCACTTAACTTGGCACTGTTTAGGCTCAGACTGTCTACTGCGTCACCGGCTAGAACTAGCCAAGACGAATACTTATCCAAAACTTTCTCCATAAGTACGGCCGTTTCTGAGTTCTTGCCTAAACCTCCTGGAGCCAGAACACAGTCTGCCCAAGCTGCCTCGTCAAGTATCTGAGCTAGGGCTTGAGTGGCTAGTGAGCCACTAGGGGTGCTGGGTGCATAGTCTGCTTCTGGTAGAAACTTATGTAGGGTCTTTTGTAGAGAGTCCGGCAAAAGCACCCTAGTTGAACCGATGCCAGCTTTGATAGATTCAGAGTAAGCAGTGTTAACAGCGTTAAAACTGTGCACATTGCCGCCAAAGATTAATAACTTGCCAGCTTGAGCTTTATTTTCAGGTCGGCTCCAAACTATATCTGGGAAAAGAGGTTTATCTTTGTCTTGTTTTAGCCAGAACTCTTGCATGAGGCCTAAATGTCTAGGGTTAGCGACACAGGGCAATGGTCAGAGCCGAAAATCTTTGGGTGTATCTCAGCATCAGTTATTTTGCTCTTTAGCCTTTGATCGACAAGTATATAGTCTATCCGCCAGCCGACGTTTCTCTCTCGTGCGTTAGCAAAATGACTCCACCAAGTATAGTAGCCGTTACCCTCGTGGAATAGTCTAAAAGAGTCCAAGTACCCGGCGTCTATAAGTTTATTCATGCCTTCCTTTTCCTCGTCGGTGAAACCCTTCTTACCCTTATTGGCTTTGGGATTGGCTAGATCGTCTGCAGTCCTAGCCACGTTGATATCTCCGCAGATTATTACTGGTTTAGTCCTGCCTAGCTGCTTCATATATTCTAGAAAAGCTGGGTCCCACTGCTTGTATTTAGTTTCTAGACGGCTAAGGTCATCTTTGGCGTTAGGCGTATAAACACTAACCAGCCAAAAGTCCTTATATTGGCTAGCTAGTACCCTGCCCTCTAAGTTAGGATTGCCATAAACGTCGCCATGAACTTTGTATTTCTTTATTAGGTCGTCTGGGAAGCCGCGTTTAATTTCGACCGGACTTTCTCTAGATAGTATGGCCGTGCCGCTATACCCAGGTTTCTCTGCTGGGTAGCTACTAATCTCATACCCTTTAGTATCTATGTCTATCTGCTCGTGATTGGCCTTTATTTCCTGGAGGCAAATGTAGTCTGGTTTGGCTTTGGCTACAAAGGGTTGCCACAGCCCCTTCTTGTTAACTGCCCTTATGCCATTGACATTCCATGAATAGATTTTAATCATTAGATTTTAGTATAGCCTTAGGGTGGCTAATTTGCTAGACTAGCGAGTGAATGAATAAAAAGTTAAGTAGGATTTTACTTAAACTCTCGGGCGAGCAGTTATCTGGTAAGTATGACGGTGGCATAGACGCTGAACTGGGCTCTTGGCTGGCTAAGGAAATAAAGAAGGTCGCTGATCGACACATTGAAGTAGTCATTATGGTTGGTGGTGGTAATTTTGCTCGCGGTGCTCAGCTAGCCGGACACGGCATTAAAAGGGTTACGGCAGACCAAATTGGTATGCTTGGAACGCTTATGAATGCCCTAGCTTTGACCGACATATTTGAATCTCAAGGCATACCGACTCGGTGTTTATCCAGTATCTTTGCCGAACAAGTGGCTGAGCCGTTTGTGCATAGACTGGCTAACAAGCATTTAGAAAAAGGACGGGTGGTTATAGCGGCCGGTGGCATTGGCAGGCCTTACCTAACGACCGATACGGCTGCCGTTAGTTTGGCTTTAGAGTTGGACTGTCAGGCAGTACTAAAAGCTACTAAATATAACGGGGTTTACGATAAAGACCCGGCTAAGTTTAAGGATGCTAAAAAACTAGACAGTATTAGCTTACAAAAAGCGGTTGAGGACAGTCGGATTAAGATAATGGATAAAGCTGCAATGGGGCTAGCCCTGGAGCACAACTTGCCAATAATTGTTTTTGACGCTCTTGAAAAAGACAATATCTTAAAGGTCGCCCTAGGCGACAATATTGGCACGGTTATTAAGCCTTAGAAGCTTAGATCGTCAGCGTCTAGGTTAATTGTGTCGCCGGCCTTGGCTTCGTTTTTTAGAATCTTTTTGGCAACAATATCTTCAACTGACTTTTGCAGCATACGCCGCATTGGTCGGGCGCCTAGCCTTGGGTCGTAACCGGCTTGAACGATTTTCTTAATTGCAGCTTCGCTTAGTTCGACTTTAATGTTTTGATTGAAAAGCGTCTGATTAACTTCTTTCATCATTATGACGACAATCTGGTCTAGCTCTTCAGGCTTAAGTGGCCTAAATAGGACTATCTCGTCAAAACGGTTAATGAGCTCAGGCTTGAATTGATTGCTTTTAATAAGCTCCTCTATTAGCTCGTCAGCAAAAGACGGCAGTTCTTCGCCCTTCTCTACTCTTTCTCGAATGGATTGAGCGCCGGCGTTAGAGGTAGCAATAATTATGCAGTCTTTAAAGCTGACAGCTTGACCGGAAGTATCAGTCAGCTTGCCTTCATCCAGTAGCTGCAGCAGCAAGTTAAGAATATTGGGGTGAGACTTCTCTATTTCGTCTAGCAGGACAACACTAAAAGGTTGGTTACGTACAGACAGGACTAAGCTGCCCGATTCATCACTAGACAGCAACCTGTCGGCATCGCCAGGGTTTTGATACTCGCTCATATCCAACCTGACCATATTTGTCTCGCTGTGAAAGTAGACGGCGGCTAATGACTTGGCTAGTTCGGTCTTACCTACGCCGGTGGGTCCGAGGAAAAGGAAGCTACCAATTGGTCTGTTTGGGTTGGCTACTCCTGCCCTGGCCCGGCGGAGAGAATTTGCAACGACGCTGACGGCATGAGTCTGGTTAATCATGCGCTCGTGTATTTTATCTTCTAGGTTAAGCAGCTCGTCGGCTTCGGCAGGTGTTGCTCCAGCTACCTTTACACCCTTTGTCGATTCAATTGCCTGGCCGACGCTATCGGCGGTAATTAGTCCATCTGCAGCATGAGATAAGCTTTGCTCTAGCAAAGTAATGGCCTTGCCTGGGTAAGCCTTGTTAGTTACGTATCTATCGCTAAGACTGTAAGCTGCCTTTAGGGCTCCATAGCTAATTAGGACTTTATGTTTGTTCTCAAGGGAAATTGCCGTATCTTCTAGGATTCTCATAACTGCGTTTTGATCCGGCTCTTTTAGCATGACTGGCGTTAGCAAATTAGCAAGACTGGGTGAGCTAGACTGCAAGCGTTGAAAGTCATTGGGAGTCAGAGCTAGTATTATTGGAACTTTTCTAATTATGGACTGCAGGATTTGGCTGGCATCAAATGCCCCTAGTTTGTTACTAAAGAAAAGTTCGGCATCGTCGAGGAATAGAATAATGTGTCCGGCGTGAGAGGCTTCGTTTACTAGACTAACCATTAGGTGTTCCAGGTTGCCGCTGTTAGAAGTGGCGGACACTAAGTCTGTCGCACTAACAACTACTAGCTGGTGATAGGCCAGCTCCTTAGAGGTTTTGCCGGATATTAATCTTTGAGCGAGTCCATACACTGCGCTGGTTTTACCAACGCCGGCTTCACCGACAAGAGCGATGGCTTGGTTGTCGTTTAGTATGGAAGATTCCATAGCCCTGACGCCTTCCGAATCACTTAACCAGTTAAAACTGGCACCAGAGCTTGCCATAGCCAGACTTATATTCAAGCCATACTGATTTAGAAGCGGCGTAAAGCCAAAGGCCCAGTCTCTACCAATGCCGCCATAACTTTGCTTGCCGCTATTCTTTTCTTCGGCTAACTTTCTAGCAAACCAGTTGCCTACGCTGTTAAGGTCGTCTGGGCTAGACTTCATGCTGGTAAGAAGCTGGCCTACTTGAGGGGAGGCTTGGAGTAAGCCTATGGCCACCAGGCCGATGTCTATGCTACCGAGAGCGTATTGGTCGGCGATTGCAGAGGCCTGAGCGAAGGCCTTATCCAGGTCGGCATCGGTCTCAGCGGCAATCATGGGCTTGACCAGGTCGTTGGTAATCAGTAGATGGTTAAGTATAAATAGGGTTTGCCAGTGGCCTGCTATGCTTGACCATATATTTTCTGCTGTAAGCGGTTGCTTTGGCTTGAGTGAGCCAAGTATATTAGCGCTTAGCCGGCCGTCTAGGGTATTGTCGCTGGGCGGCAGGTCTCTAAGATAGTTTTTGTACCAAAGAGCTGGCATTAAGGCGGCAAGGCCTAAGCCTAGGAGGATAAATCCTATGTGATGGGCTATAAACATGAGAGCGATAGCCGCTACAACTAAAACTGAGCCAGTAAATAGAAAGGCTCGGTAGCCTGTTGGACCTATTCTTTTGGCGATCCTGGCGTCTTTGGCTCTTGGGGAGTTGAGGTTTATATTCATCGCACTACCCCAAGTACTATTAAGCCAATAATGGCTGGCGGGACGAATGGCCAGAGTATTAGTTCTACGGCTGTAGCAAACATCACTACTACTGAACACACCAAAGCAGCTATTAGAACTAGCAGCCTAATAACGAAGCCTATACTTCTGCTAAAAAGGTTGTCGCCGAAAGCTCTGAACCTCTCGCCTATACTGGCACCCGGATAGGTAATAATCCTTCGCCAAGGCGCGAAAAGGGTTCCCGTAAGTTGATTTACGCTAAAAAAGTTAGAAATATTTTTTAGTCGGGGGCTAAAACTAAGGGCTACTTGTTTCCAACCATTTTTGTACCACCAAGACAGTAGTCTAGCCATAAACATAACTAGTATTGTAACACTTTGGGCTACAGAGTTAAGATGGGCTAAAAGCTTTCAGCAGTAACTGTGAGCACGTTATCATAGCTGAGTCGAGAGTCGGCTAGCCTGGCTATATCAGTACTTATTCCTAAGTCGGCCCTTTCTTGCTCGTCGCTGAAAGCGTCTATGGTTTCACTATCAAAAACGTCTTCTTCGTGATTGTTGCATTCTGGGCACCAAAGTATTAAATTCGATGTTGCTAGCTCCCAGTCTTCAGGTCAGAAGTCTAATACCTGCACTTTGTCATCGCCACAGTTTGGGCAGACCGAGAGTTTTCTCGTGCCATCACTGTAGTACTCGGCTTTTTCCATACCAATATTATACCATAAGAGTTATTATAAGGCAATAATATGGTCTTGGCGGAGAGAGAGGGATTCGAACCCTCGGTACGTTTGACCGTACACACGCTTTCCAAGCGTGCCAATTAAACCACTCTTGCACCTCTCCAAGGTGTTCTTATGTTTATTGCCAATTGAAATTATACCTTAGAAATACTTTAAAAACATCTTGCAGAGATGGCAAATAAGGAGTTAAACTATAGATTAGGAAATGGCACTAATTGAATTAAAAGACGTCAGCAAACTGTACGGCTTCGGCGATGCTACCAACTTAGCTCTAGACGAAGTCAGCTTAAGTATAGATAAAGGCGAGTTCGTTGCTGTCATGGGTCCCAGTGGTTGCGGCAAGAGCACCCTCATGAACATTATTGGCCTTCTTGACCATCCGACTAATGGTCAATACAGGCTTGATGGTAAGTCAGTCGCTAGGCTTAAGGGCAACCAGGCCGCTAAGATTCGAAGAGATAAGATAGGTTTTATTTTCCAGTTTTTTAATCTATTGCCGCGCTTAACTGCACTCGAGAATGTTGCCTTGCCTCTTGCATACAAAGGCATGGGTCTGAACAAGAGACTAAAGACAGCTTCTAATATGCTTGAGAGGGTTGGTGTGCAGTCCAGAGAGTACTTCTTGCCTAGCCAGCTAAGCGGCGGACAACTTCAGTGTGTAGCTATAGCTAGAGCCCTAGTTAATAACCCGTCGTTAATTATTGCCGACGAACCAACTGGCAACTTAGATAGCACTAGTTCTCGCCTGGTTATGGAGCTGCTGGCCGACATCCATAAGATGGGCAATACTATTATCTTTGTTACGCACAACCCTGAACTTACTCGCTATGCTACTCGCGTTGTCTATATGCATGATGGTCAGGTAATACACGACGAGAAGACTACTATTGGTCGGGTGGCCAATCGTGCTAGGAGAGTTCTCTACACCTTGCCGACAACTAGCGAAGAGGATGATCTGGTTGGGGTGTCGGTACTAATGAAAGCATTGCCTTTCCAGTCCACTGTTCCAAGACGAACGGCGTTAAAGCAGATTAAGACTAAAGCTAAGCGCAGGAAGGCTAAGAAGGTTTAGTATATGGCTGTACAGTTTTCTAGTGAGCTTAGAGCGGGCTTTGAGTCCTTAAAGTTTTCAAAGCTTAGAAGCTTTTGGACTATGATGGGCATTATTATTGGCGTGGCTGCTGTCATTACAATTGTAGCTATAGGCGAAGGCATAAAGTCCCAGGTTGGTGGCCAGATTCATCACTATGGCAGCAACATCATTACAGTTAGAACTGCCCAGCTTAATGTTGGTAGTGGCAATGGTGTTAACAATACCGATGCCCTCTCGGGCTTAAGTGTCAGCGGTCCTTTAACGCTCAGAGATGTGAGAACTGTAGCTACTACACCAGGCGTCAACAGCAGCAGTCCACTGTCGCTAGTTACTGGTTATCCATCTGGAGACTACGGCACGTTTAAGCAGGGCTTTGCGATCGGCACTAGTCAGGACTTCCCTAGCCTAATTAACCAATCGCTGCAGTATGGTAACTATTTTAATAACACCCAGTACGGTTCATACGTTGCGGTGCTTGGCGAGAATGCTGCCGAAAAGTTATTTGACGAGGATGTGCCCCTAGGCCGAACATTCATGTTCCACGGACATCAGTTCACGGTTAACGGCATATTTAACCAATACAGCTTTACGCCTCTGTCGCAGCAGGCTGATTTTAACAACGCTATCTTTATTCCTGACCAGATTGCTGAGCAACTGACCAATAACACTGCCCCAACTTATGAGATTCTGGCTAGAGCCAACTCGCTGCCTCAGATAGGATTGGTCGCGAAGAATATAAAGCAGGCTCTTAATACTAGTCACGGTGGAGTTACCGACTTTAGCGTACTAACCGGCAACCAGAATATTGTTGCCAATAACTCCATTCTAGATTTACTAACTAAACTAATTGCTGGCGTGGCTGCCATTAGTCTGGTAGTAGCTGGCATAGGGATTATGAACGTGATGATGGTCTCGGTTTCGGAGCGTATACGGGAGATTGGCATAAGGAAGGCAGTAGGAGCCACCAACAGTCAGATATATACCCAGTTCATGATTGAAGCTAGCTTAATTAGTTTAATCGGTGGCTTGCTGGGAATTAGCCTGGCTTACTTTATTGACCTGGCAATACTAGCGGCAACTGATTTTACGCCGATCATACCTTGGCAAATAGTAATTATCTCCAGCGGCATCTCGCTTTTGGTGGGCATAGTCTTTGGTACCATCCCTGCTATTAAGGCAGCTGCAAAAGATCCTATTGATGCTCTTAGAGCCGAATAGTTTACTCGGCGCACTGTCCGGTTGAGACTGCTGTTTGGCTTGAAGCCTTAGCCTGGTTAATTTCTGACTGGACTTTAGCGGTTGCTAGCGCATAACCTACATGGTTATATGTTGTAGACTCAGCAAAGACAACACCAATCACATCGCCATTAGATTCTATTAAAGGTCCGCCTGAGTTGCCAGGGATAACAGTGGCTTGAATTTCATAGACACTTCTTATAGTCAGCCCACTGCCATAAATATTACGACCACTGGCCTCAATTTCTTCTATGACGGCTGCTGCTGTAGCGTTAAACGGTCCGCCTCCAGGGTAGCCCATAACCACGCCTGGCGTGCTGTCTTTAGCTATAGCTGTATCGATAGTCAATGGTCCACCAGCCAGATCATTAGTTTTAAGAACGGCGAAGTCTAAGTTTGGATCAAACCAAATTACCTGTGCAGCGTGGTGTCCGTTAGAGTCCTCGACTACCGGGTTTTTAATGCCAGCAACTACGTGGGCGTTGGTGGCGACAAGATCTTTGCCGACTACAAAGCCCGATCCACTAACTATGCCGCCGCAGCCTAGTCCCTGTATTCTGACAACGCTAGGCTTGTCAGTATTAACTACAGTGGCAAAACTACCAAGGTTAGGCAGCGTAACATTACCTTTCGGTATTGGTTCGCTGCCAACAAAGACTGCGGGAAAGCCATTAGGGTCAATGACGTGGCTTAGTTCAGATAAAACACTTGGAGCAGCGGGTAGCAAATTGTCCATTGCCGATATTATTTTCGATTTATTGACGTCGGTTTTTAGTTGACTAGAAGGCAGGTCGTTAACTATGGCGGCAATTAACCAGGCACTAAAAAGTACCGAGACGACTATTAAAATGCAGCCTAGGAAATTATCTAGTTGGTTTAAGCCGCGGTCTTTTAAGAGGCGATGTTTTAACTTAACGCCAACCATTTCACCTATGCTTAGGCCTAGAATAGCCATACCAAAGATAGTAATTATGGTTATTAGTGCCCTTGAGCTAGAGGTGTGAGCTAGAGTAAGCGTGTAGTTAACAAGCCAACGTCCAGCTATTAGTCCGATAATAAAGCCAGCTAGGGTCCAGAATTGATGGAGGAAACCTCCCTTTCGGTTCCTAACTAGGCTGATGACAATAACCGCGATTATGATAATGTCGACAAGCATAAATATCTAGAAGTGGCCTCTGACTAATCCGACAATTATGACGAACGTAGCGATGGACAATGAGTAAATGCCAAACGGCCTTAAAGATTTACCGCGGAAGTATTTGTCCAAAAACCTGACCGACAGCAGAGCGGCAATAAAAGCAAAAACTGCACCAACCATTACTTGTCCGATGACGCCGTGACCGTTAGGCCCGGTCAAATCCGGTATCTTGTATAGACCTGCGGCCAAAATGATGGGTGTTGCTAAAAGGAAGGAGAAACGAGCTGAGTCTTCGTAGTCTAGGCCTGAGAATATACCGCTCACCATAGTTATACCTGAACGACTGATGCCTGCTATTAGGGCTAGAACCTGTGACGTGCCTATAAGACCAGCCCTAATGGGGGTTATGGACTTTGAGGTATGGGCGACGGTTTGTTCGAGACTAAAGTCGCTTTCGCGTTTGGCACGCTTGCGAGCATAGTTGTCGCCAACGATTAAAATAATGCCGTTAATAAATAGGAAGATGGCGGCTGAGAGAGGTTTGGCAAACTGAGTTCTTAGCGAGTGCTCAAATACTAGCCCGGTTATGCCGGCTGGAATAGTTGCAATTATAATTAGCCAGATTAGTCGTTCATATGACGAGTGAATGCGTCGGTATCGAATTGAACTAAAGAAAGCCTTAATGAGCTTGACCCATTCTTTCCAGTAGAAGATAAGTAGAGCCAGGGCGGTTGCAACGTGCAGCGTTACTAAAAATGCTAAAAAGAAAGACTCGCTAGCTGTTTGGCTTTTAATAATGTTATTCCAGCCTAGCAAATACGGAATAATAACCGAATGGCCCAGGCTTGATACTGGAAACAGTTCTGATACGCCCTGGAATATTCCTATGACTATTGCTTGAAAGTATGTCAGCATGTTTCTAGTTTATCCTAAATTCACTTCCTTTGATCCGGCTGAATAGGTTACCAGTCCACTGCTGTCCTTAGTCCAAGAGTTTAGAACAGGCTCCAGCACACGCCAGGTCTCAAGCACCTCCTGGTTACTAGCAAACAAAGATTGATCGCCGTTTATAGCATCCATTAGTACTCTCTCGTAAGCATCAACATATTCGTAGTCATGGAAAGCCGAATCGTAGCGGAAGTCTAGAGCCTCATGTTTCATATCGTTCTCTAGCCCAGGTTCCTTGACGACTAGGTCCAAGCTTATTCCCTCATTAGGCTGAATCTGAAAAGTTAAACTATTGCGGCTTCTCTCGTGCGGAGTTTTGAATTCAATAACCACTTCAGTGCACTTTTCATTCATAGCCTTGCCCGTTTCTAGCACCATTTCTGTCCCCTGCCAGTTAGGTAGGCTGCTAAATAGGGTAAGCCTTGCGAAAGTCTCAACAAAGCTTTTTGGATTATCGACCTCTTTTTTGTAGCCATCATATTGACCGCGTACAGCCAATTTAGGATCGGCATTATTTAGGCCTTTCAAGAAAGCGTACTTGCGTTCGTGAATCGACTGACTGGAGACAGTTTTTGGTACGTCCATCAAAGTAATTGATAGTAGCTGCATCAAGTGACTTTGGACGAAGTCCCTCAGCGCCCCAGTTTGTTCGTAGAAGTTTGCCCTTCCCTCAAGCCCAAGCGTCTCGTAGGCCCGGACTATGACTCTTTGGACGTATTGTTGATTCCAAAGTGCGCTAAAGATCGGGTTGTGCATACGAAATGCTAGTAAGTTCTGGGCTGTCTCTTTAGCTAAGTAGTGGTCGATCCTATAAACCAACTTTTCGTTAAAAGATTTGTCGACCAAGTCTATTAGGTGCTTAGCGCTTGCTGGGTCATAACCAAAAGGTTTTTCCAGTAGTAGACGGCAGTTATCGCTGTTAAGGCCAACGTCTGCCAGATGAGTAACTATTGGTTCGTAGGCCTTAGATGGTACTGACATATAAAACATGCGGACTCGGTTGTTGTTTGGGTCGGCCTCGCCTATTTGGCGTTTTAACTTTAAGTAGTCATCGTGCTCGTCTGGATCAAGCTGAAAAAGGCTAAGTGAGTGCTCTACTTTTTTAAGCGCTTCTGGGTCACAGACATTGTCTTTCTCCTGGACACAAAGATCCACCGAGGCCATAAACTCACTCTTATCTAGTTTCTTTCTGCTAACGCCAATTATTTTAGTGTCCGAGTCTAGACTACCGACTTTTAGCATGTGATAAAGAGCTGGCAGTAGATATCTATGACTTAAGTCGCCAGTTATGCCAAAGATAACAATGATTGGAGACTTCGCAGATTTTTGGCTCATAATATAGCTTACATTTTAACCTATTTAGAGATAAATAAGCGTAATCTTTTCTTGACTTGCCTCTGCTCCCCAGACTAAACTTTTAACTTGAGACCATAAGCTTGAACGAATACGATAAGCCTTCTGAAGGAGGACAGCAATAAAAAAGTACGCTCCTAAAATTAAAAGAGTATTAATGTGTCGTCCGGTTCACTTTAGCGTTGAGTATGCTATTAACCCACACATGAAGCCGGGTAGCACCAATTTAGAGAAAGCTAACAGGCAATGGCAGAACCTAGTCGATACCCTAAGAAAGATAGGGGTTTACGTCGAGATCATTGACCAGGTGGAGGGCGTGCCGGATATGGTTTTTGCCGCCGACCAAGGGATTGTCCGTGGTGGTGAGATCTTGCTGGCTAACTTTCGTTTCCCTCAGCGTCAGCCAGAAACTGCCACCTATGCTAAATGGTTTGAGGCTCATGGTATAAAGACAAAAAGGCTGCCGGCAGGGTTTTCGTTTGAAGGCGGCGGTGACAGCCTTTTCTTTAACGACATGCTATTTGTCGGAACCGGTTATAGGGCCAGCGTTGGTAGTTGCGAGGAGATCGCTAATGCCTTAGATATAGATGTTATGCCGCTAAGAGTCATCGATCCGTTTTTTTATCACATGGATATGTCGTTTATGCCGCTTAGTCCTGACACTGCCTTTTATTACCCTAAATCTATTAGCGAAAACTCAAGGAGCATATTAAAGAAGCTAGTACCTAACCTTTATGAATTAAGCCTTGAAGAAGTCCACGCCTACTCAGCAAACTCTTTTATCAGTGGCAACCAGATTGTTATCTCAGCTGAAGCTCCCGAATCGTTTCGCAAGCGGCTGCACGACCTTGGCATGAATATATTTGAAGCAGACATCAGCGAGTTTAAAAAAGCCGGCGGTGGCATACACTGCTTAATTAACCCCATTGAGTAGCCTACTTAACTAGTTAATTTATCCACAAAGATATTTGACGAGTGGGCGCTTTTGGTGCATGATTAAGTTACTACTAAGGGAGGACAATAAACATGAGTACATCTGCTGTCACCGATGATAATCGGTGGGCGCTAGTGCTAGGCGGTGTAGCAACAATCATATTCGGTATCGCTGCGGTCTTTTGGCCAAGCCTTACCCTATTGGCTTTGCTCTACCTGTTTGGCGCATATGTGCTAGTAATTGGGGTCGTGAATATCTTTGCCGGTCTTGGCGCAATAGGTAGGTCCGATTCCTGGTTTTTGCCTTTAATTTTAGGCTTGTTCGAAGTGGGTGTGGGAGTTTATTTGTTACGTCATCCACACGTGGCATTTACGACTCTAGTAATATTGATCGGCTTTGTTCTAATAGCCAGCGGCATCATCGAGTTTGTCGTTGCATACTTGAGCGAGAAAGCCGGTACAAAAGGAGCAGCTCTGGGTTACCTCGGCGGTTTGCTTGGTGTAGTAGTCGGCATTTTGGTGCTGTTTGCTAAGCCAGCAGCTGGTGTAGCTTTTGTATGGCTCCTAGGAATTTACGCTATCGTGGTTGGAATTTTCCACCTAGCTAGCCTATCTTCTAAGAATAGATAACTCTTTAAAGTAGTTTATGTAAAGCGGCTCCAGAAGTTTTTCTCTCCAAGACAGAGAAAATCTATCAAAGGGGCCGTTTTATTTTGTCCTTAGCCCCTCAGGAAATTATTGGGGCTTTCTTAATATATTTTTTGTCTTTAAGAACCTCAAGGGTTGCCTCGGCCACTTCACTACGCGAAGTAATAAGCTTGGCTGGTCCGTGCTCTGTAAGCGCGTAGGGCTTCGGTTTGGTATTTTGAAGCTTCAGCACTCTAATTATTGTCCAGTCAAGACCACTTCTTTTAATAGCAGCAGCATGGTTAATGCCGTCCTTCACTCTTATATATTCAATAGTCTTAACGCCGGCGTTTAGGGCTTTATCCGCTAGACTTGGTGTGTCACCAGGGAATCTAACTCCTGTGCCAGTTAAAGAAACCAAGCGTTTAACTTTGTGCTTTTTCATGGCCTTTATAACGTTCTTGATCGAGTCAGTTTGTAGGGTTTTGGGGCTATGAGGAGCGTGTCCGATGAAGGAGACAACGGCGTCACTGCCGGTGATTAACTTCTCTATATCGCTGTGGTTAGTTGCATCTATTTTAACTACTCTAAGACCGGGCTGACTTTTAAAGGGGTTGGTAGTGTGCACTCCGGCCACGATAGAGTGCCCGGATTCAAGAGCGGCAACGACAAAGGCTTGGCCGGATTGACCATTGGCGCCTATTAGAGCTATTTTCATCGAGGCTCCTTTTTAGGTAGCGGTATTAATAATCTGGTTCGTGCTTTGTAATCCTTGTAAGCCTTGAGGCTTCCCCACCGCTCGTTGGCAGATTTTTCTAGTATTGGCACGCCGCTTACCTTTGTCAGTAAGAGCGTGATAAAGAGAGGACTAACTAAAGCCAATACCCTCTGCTCGCTGCTTAAAGCCTCAAAGCTAGCTACATATATACCAACCCAAACTGAGATTTCGCCAAAGTAATTAGGATGTCGTGATTTTGCCCATAAACCTTTGTCTATCCAAGGGTGTTCACTGCCCTTTTGCTCACGAAACTCGAACTTTTGCTGATCAGCGACAGCCTCGATAAGTAACCCATTGAGCCATATGACAAGTCCGACAAAAAACAACCAGCCAATATTGCCTGCGCGGTAGATAGCCATACTAGCTGCCAGCATAATTATCCAGACGGTTATTCCCTGCAGCAGCCAGAATCTACCGAAAGCTAAGAAGTCTGAGCGCATAGAGTCAAATCTTTTATCCTTACCGACTTTCAGTACACGGTTAACAAGGAAAATGCCTATCCTAAAGGCCCAGATGTCGACCATCAGAAATATTAGATAGGAATATATATTTGGGGCTGATGTTTTAAAAAGAGCAAATACAGCCAGAGCTAGAAAACTAGCAGCATAGGATGCGTCAGTTAATTTGTCAGACTGATAATAAAAAGCAATCACGAAAAGGACTAGATTAATAACCAGGGAGACAGCTAAAGACCACAAGATAAGCGATTGCATGCTAATACTTTAATAAGTTAACACTTCTCAAGCAAGTATTAGTCGGCTTTGTTTTCGTAGATAAGGCCAAATAGAAAGCAGACCAATATAGCGCCAATAAATGAGCTAACGACAGTTATGGCGTTAATTGCTGGGTAGTTAACGCCTTTCTGGGCAACAACTACAATGTGCGTAAAGAGGCTAAAACTAAGTGCTCCTAAGAAGCCTAGGACAGCGTACACAAGAAGAGTCACGTCTACTCGCCTGGATAAACTAAAACCTACTAGTGGTCCTAAAACTACCCCGACTAGCATTGGAATTATCAGTAGCATATCTGGCCGTTCCTTCCCTTTTAGGCTGATAGCATCTTTATTTTGAACTGTTCCTTCTTAACATTTATATATCTTGGGAAGTGTAGCCTAACTTATACAAGTCAAGCTGTAAGAATTTGTATAACAATTGCAATAACTACATGGACGAGCACTTTTGTTTTATGGTATAGTATGTGAAATTCAGGTACCGTTAGGAGGGCTTGTGGGGCTAGGAAGAGAAGAATTCTTTGAGATACATGAGGCGCAAGGATTGGCCCTAACTTTTGACGACGTAAGACTCGCTACGAGAATGAGTGACGTCACGCGCGAACAGACAGACATATCCTCGCGTTTTACCGAGGGAGTACCGCTAAAAGCGCCAATCGTAAGTGCTGCCATGAGGGACGTTACTGATTCGAAAATGGCAACTGTTTTGGCAAAGAACGGCGGCATTGGGGTTATCCCTTGTACGCAGGATTTGGAGGCCCAGCGAAAAGAAGTCCGTGCCGTTAAGCATGCAATGAATGGTTTCATTGATAAACCCATAACGGTTCACCCTCTCCAAACAATGAGTTCCATTGAAAGCGATAGGGTCTCTTATGCCAGCGATTTCTATACTTTCCCGGTTGTAGATGTTGGAGGGAAATTGCTAGGTCTTATTACGCATAACGACTTTCGTTTTAGTCGCCAAAGCCCAGCTTCAACCGCAGCTGAAAATATGAAGCGAACGGAGGAACTAGAGGTCAGCACTGGGGAGACTACCATAGAAGATGCCTATAGAATCATGAGAGAAAAGCGGGTTACTACCCTGCCGGTGGTTGACGAGGCAGGCCTGCTTCAGGGCATGTACCTATTCTCTGATGTGGCAAGAATCATTGAGGACAGAAACTCCATGTACAATGTTGACTCGCTGGGCAGGCTGGTTGTAGCTGCTGCTGTACCGACGGATCCGACGGAGGCCGTAGAAAGGTGGATGCAGCTTAGAAACTACGCAGACGCCGTAGTGATAGACTCGGCACAAGGTGATAGTGAATTTGCTTCAATTAAAACGCTTGTAGCGCTTAGGGAAGCGTTTTCGGACGCTCAGATAATGATTGGTAACATAACTAACCCAGGCTCTGTCGAAAGGCTGGTTAACGAAGGGGCTAATGGGATTAAGGTTGGTCAAGGCGGTGGATCTATCTGCACCACTCGCGTTGTTACTGGTATAGGTGTGCCGCAGCTCACGGCTGTCTACAGGTGCTTTAGTGAAGCTCGTAAGTTTGATATACCTATTTGTTCTGATGGAGGTGTGACAAACCACGGGGATATACCAATAGCAGCTGCAGTAGGAGCAGCGAGCGTAATGATGGGAAATATGCTTGCTGGCACGGACGAAGCGCCCGGCAGAATAATAGAGAGACCGGATGGCACTATAGTCAAGCAATATAGAGGCGAAGGATCCGCTGATGCGTTGGCAGAAAATAGAGGTTCAAGGCAAAGATATCAGCAAGATGGAGGCGTCTTAGCTCCCGAAGGCGTAAGCGGCGGTGTGCCAACTAAGGGGTCAGCCGACACTCTAATTCAAGTAATGATCTCGTATCTGCGACGAAGCATGTCTTACCAGGGCGCTAGAAACTTGAGTGAACTTGGGGTAAAAGCAGAGTTTGAGAGAGTGACTGGTAACGGACTTAGAGAGTCCGGCGCACACGACATTTATTATTAGCGATCTAAATGTATGATTTGGTCCCTTGAGGGCCCAACGCCCACCATGGATACGTATACATCAAGAGATTGGTAGATAAACCTTACTAGTTCTATCGCGGCTGGCGGTAGATCGGAGAAATCCCTTACTCCACTTATGTCTATCGATGGATCCCAGTTCTCAAGTTCGGCGTAACTTGGTCTTGCTTGAGATAGTTCAATTTCTGAGCACGGGGCAACGTCTGTAGGCCTATCTTTTACTAGGTATCTGTCGCAAACCGCTAGATCGTCACCGAATCTGGGGACCCAATCCAGCTTAGATATAGCAAGATCTAGCTTGCCGGCTGGTGCATTCAGTTGGATTGCCCGCCTAATCTGAGGTAAATCCAAGAAACCTAATCTTCTTGTTCGTTGAGTGGTTGTGCCTACTTCGGCGTCAACCGACGTCTTATCTCCGTGAAGCCTGGTTAGCAATTCTTCATCTTCTATCTCCGTTATAAAGGGACCATCGCCGACATGAGATTGCGGGATTTTGATTACGCCTAAAATTTTGTCCACTGAATGTGGAGGTATGCCCAGCCCTGGCGCAATAGCCCAGGAGTTAGTGGGCATAGAAGTTACGCACGGGTACATACCGGTCTCTATGTCTAGTAGCGAACCTTGGGCACCTTCAGCGAGCACTATGCCGTCTGGCGATTCGTTTAGGTAAGTCAGTAGAAACGATGAAGTGTCGCAGGCAAATCGGGCTATTCGTTTAGCGCTAGCCATAAATTCTGCGACTTCAAACGTTTCTCTACCCTCTACATAGTCGGGATCGTTCTCTTCTCTATCGGCGCGGATTTCGGCTAAACGCTCAAAAACGTACCGCCTGAGATCGCCGGGGTCGTATTTAATATCTTCCACTCTAGGGTTGGCTCTTAACGCTTTAGCGGCAACAGCGTAAGCAATTCCTTTTTTTGTACTACCTTGGGCGCCCTCTCCATTCTCTCTCATCCTATCCTGAGCTCTGTGATGAGGCAGTATTAAATGTGCGGCATGGCTAATACATAGGTTTCTTTGGTCAATACGGATGCCGGCATCTTGGACGCAGCGCATTTCCTCAACTAGTGAGATCGGATCGATAACAACGCCGTTGCCGATGACGTTCACCGTGTCCTCGTGTGTGACACCGGACGGAATAGTATGGAGGGCAAGCTCTGTGCCTTCAGGCGTAACGATGGTATGGCCGGCATTCGGACCACCATTAAATCTGGCAACCACTTCAGCCTCTTGAGCTAAGAACTCAGTGAATCTGCCCTTGCCTTCGTCTCCACGCTGCAAGCCTATAATGGCATTTACTGGCATAAATCTATAATACTTTTACTTAAATATTTACAGATGTATTTTATCCTATTGACCCTTGATTGCAACCATAGGCGTTTTATTGTCTAGCCGCCGACATAGCCACCAGCGTATTGCAGCATTAAGTATGACCAGACTACGACGCTAGCTGCGAGGACAATTGAATAAAAAACGGGCCTTTTCCGGCTGTAGCCATAGAGCATTAGAGGTATTGGGAAAGCCATAAGTGTATAGCGGTCAAAGCCGCCAAATTCCTTCCCAATAATTGGTATAAGCAGGAATAACAGTGAGTATATAGCAAAGCTTCGCTTTCTTCCCCACCAGTAGAACGCCGCTAGGATTAACAGACAAATAAAGGCTATATTAAGGGGTCCTATCGAGCCAAATAGGTTGGCATAAGTAGACTTAACCCAACCATGGTTCTCTTGTGAGGTAACGAACGCTAGGGGCCTCGCAAACTTTTCGTGGAGATAATAAGAATATGAAGCTAGGCCTAGGCTGCCTATTACACCAACGCTCAAAAAACGGATAATGCTGTGGCGGTGTTCCCAAGACATCATCATGATTAGTAGAACTACAAATTCGCCAGTTAGATGGGTGGCACTGGCAAAGCCCGCGAAGACTGCCGCTAGGTAGAAGCGTCTTTTTATGGCAAAGTAGATTGCTCCTAGAGACAGCGCGGCCAGTAGTCCTTCTGTGTAGGTCACAAACAGAAAGATTGCGGTCGGGTAGAAAGTAAATAGTAGAAGTGCGCGGATACTCTCTTTATTGTCGACGTTTTTAAAGATTAGCTTAGCTATCTTTATGTAAAAGTAGACTGCAAAGATAAAGCAAACCCACGATACCACTAGGGCGCTCATTAATGGATTATCTAGAACCTTATTAACGGCGTGGACAATTAGAGGATACAGCGGAAAGAAATTGGCGTAAGCAACTGAAGTATAGCCGTGCGTTGCCAGGTGGATATAGTTGGGTCCGTCCCAGTTGGAAAGAAAAGATAGCTTATTGGTCGGCTGAAGGACGTACCTAGCGCTAGCGACCGGATTTATCGGTACAACTTTGTTGTTATACCAGCCGAAGAAAATGCCAAGTGAGGCAGTAGCTAGGGAGATGAAAAAAGCTAGCAGAAAATCTTTCTTTAAAATATAACTCTCAAGTTTTTTAACGACCCCCATCCTTGTTTACTCAACCCCCAGGCTTAATTTTTGTCTAGAGCTGTACCTTTTGTAAGCGTGGTAGCCACCTATTAGAACCGCCAAAGTAAGAAGGAAAACTATATAAACTGACCTGTCTATAATATTCGCTGCAATAATATTAGCAGTAGAAATATGATGAATATGTTGAGTAAAGACCAGGAATGCTTCTCTTATGCCGATTGCCCCTGGGGTTAAGGCCGCAAAAAGTGTTAAGTTGGCCGCGCCGGTGTATGAGATTATTTGTGATTCATGAATTGACGGGTTGACACTATGAAGCTCAATGCCAAAGATGATGGATTGGACTACCAGCTGCAGTAGCGTTGCCAGAAGTATTAATAACATAGCTGTGGAGCTTAAGTGTAGGTCGGTTGGCCGCAGCTTAGATTTTTTGGAGTAGCGGGATATAACCAGAAAAGAAAAACCGGCTACTAATAGGGCTAAAAGAATGGTTTGCCAAACTTTAAATTTAAAGGCGAATAGAAACATAAAGCTCAGGACTGCATATATGCCGTAATAGATAAGAGTAGAGAGAATGTACTTCTTTATCTTTAGGTTGTGAACTTTATACATGTAGCCGCCGCGGTAAGCTGGCCCTCCCTGGCCCGGCACAAAAAAGTTAATTAAGACCGTATGGATATTAAGTTTTAAGTTTTCAATTAACGATATTCGTTTTGAGCAGATCTTAAGGGTAGCAAAGAAAATTAGGACTAGGACGGCCAGGATTACCCAGTAAAGCAGATACACTTTAGTAATAGTTGCTAGCGAAGTAGTTTTTAGTGAGCTAAAGAGCGAGCGGTTATGGTAGATGTAATAGCCGCCATATCCCAGCAGAATAACAAGTAACCCAACACTAATATACGGACGATACTTCTTGAACATATTTTTGTCGTTGCTTATCTCTCAGTATACACCGCTAAGATGGCGGCCTCTTAATGTATAATTAGGAACGTTCAGCTAAATTACAGTTTCCAAAAGTATATAACTTTTATAAATTGAGTAAGCCAAGATCAAGTGACCTAAAGAGTAAGTTCTCTAAGTTGGTAAGAGACGTTGTTTCCTCTTCCAAGTTTTTCTACTTCTCAATCGTCTTTTTTGCTTTAGAGTGTATCTGGATTGCTTTTTCTGCGCTTTATCCTCAAGCCTTTGACGAAAACTTTCACTTTGGTCTAATCCAGGTCTATTCACATTATTGGTTGCCCTTCCTATCTAAACAACCGCCTGGTACTAGCCAGTACAGTGCCCTGACCAGGGATCCTTCATATTTGTATCACTACTTAATGAGCTTTCCTTATCGGTTCATTTCTTTATTTACCCATTCGATCGACACCAAGATAATTATTATCCGTCTCATTGATGCGGCACTGTTCACGCTCGGCCTGTTTGTCTTTCGTAAACTGTTTAGGAAGATGGGATTATCTAAAGGTCTCATTAATATAACTATTTTTCTTTTTGTGTTGATTCCAATAGTTCCACAGTTGGCTGCTCAAGTTAATTATGATGACATGCTCTTTTTGCTAGTCGGTTGGATTTTGCTCGAAACGACTAAAGTCATTGACGATATTAAGCTTAAAAAACTATCCTTTAAGTCACTGATGCTGCTGCTTGGCAGCTGTATTTTAACTAGTATTGTTAAATACGCTTTTCTGCCAATATTCTTCGCTATTACCTTGTATCTAGCTATTTATAGCTATAAGCGCTACGGCAGTGATTTCAGGGAGGTTTATAGGGAGCTAAAGAAGAGCTATAGGAGTTTATCTCGAGTTACGCGCTACGCTCTGATTGCATTCGTTTTAATAGCGATAGGCTTGTTTGCTCAGCGGGATGGCTACAATTTACTCAAGTACCATTCTTTTGCACCGGACTGTTCGCAGGTTTTAAGCGTTGACGCTTGTAAGGCTTACAGCCCTTGGTATGTGGATTACCAGAGACACCAGCTGGTTGAAGGCCATAAAGCATTTATTACTTACGGTCCATTAGGCTATATTTTCCAGTGGTTCTACTGGATGTGGTATAGGCTCTTCTTTGCTGTCAATGGTCCGGCCAGTAACTTTTACAGCTACCCTCCACTGCCTTTGCCGAGTTTTGGCGCAATTATTCTAGCGGTCGCCGGTTTTGTGGCAGTTGTTCGCTGGTGGAAGAGACTAATAAAGAGTCGCTACGTCGCGTTTCTTTTAACTGCCTGCGGCATATACTTGTTGTCTCTCTTTGTTAAGAGTTATGCTACATACCACTACACCGCTGTGCTTGAGAACATGAACGGACGGTACCTTTTGCCAATACTCTTGCCGCTGGGCGGGATTGTTGGGCTGGCATTCAGTTATAGTTTGAAAAACCGTCCCGTTAAGAAAGCACTAGCAACTGTCCTTATAGCCCTACTCTTTATTGAGGGCGGCGGGATAATAACCTTCATTATTCGCTCCGACGATACTTGGTACTGGCCGAACTCAGTAGTAAAACGAATAAATTACGATGCCCAGAAATTAACTCGACATACGGTAGTAAAAATCAAACTTAATAATAGCGACTAGTCTGGCTTTATTTCGTGCACAGTCATGTCGTAGCGATCGCGGCGCACTTCTTCGAGTACGTCCTCAATTAGCACGCGGTTGACTCTAATTAAATTAGCGACAACTCCTAGGGTGAAGGATATAAAGGAGGCGTTAAGTAGAACTGTGCCAATGATTAGGGCTTGCAGGTGGTGGGTGCCATATGGGTGGCTATTGATTACGACTACATATAGATAATGCGCGAAAGGGATAAGTCCGCAGATTAAGAGGATTATGCCAATAGTCATAAACACCACGAAAGGTTTGTACATGGTGTAGGCGTTAGTTAGGGCTACCGCCGACTTTCTAACGTGCTCCCAAGATGACTTAAATAACCTTGACTCCCTGGTCTTTGGGTTAGTCTTGATCTTAATAGTCACAAAATTGAGGCGCTTATGTGAAGCTTGAAAGGTTGTTTCGAGAGCAAAGTTAAATCGTCCAACCAAATTCATTTTTATGGCAGCCTCTTTAGAGTAAGCCCTAAAACCACTGGTGCTGTCTGGTATGTTGGTGCCGGCAGCAGTATTTAGTACTTTGGTGCCTAATTTTTGCAAGAACTTCTTCATTGGGCTGAAGTGTTCAATGGTGTGGGTTTGCCGATCGCCAATTACTGTATCAGCCTTGCCATCTAGGATTGGTTTAATTAGGTCAGGTATACGTTCCTGGGGGTATTGGTGATCGCCGTCAGTTAAGACAAGTATGTCAGCGCCCATCTCTAGCGCTCCCCTAATGCCATCACGTAATGAGTACGCCAAACCTCTGTTTTTTGCGTGGTGAATAAAGTGTCTGACGCCGTAGGACCGGGCAACTTCTACTGTTTTGTCGGTACAGCCATCGTCAATTATTAGGATTTCCTGACTATCAACACCGGCTATCTTTTTTGGGATCGATTCCAACACTAAAGGTAAGGTTGTCTCTTCATTGAGACAAGGGATCATAATCACAAGTTTCATAGATACTATCTTACTTCTTTTTAGATAATTTGTAAGCTCGCTCCCTTTCCTTATTCCAGAAAGAGCTAGGAGGTAGCTTAGATTTATCTATCCGGTGCTTGTATCTTCGGGCAGAGTCTTTGATTTCGTCCATTAAGCCGTCGTCCAGTGTGGTTGGGTTTAGGCCGAGCTCTAGGAAGGACTTGTTATTTACGTCGAGCTCATTCTGGACAGCCTCTTTTCTTGGGTTAGATAGGTGGCTAATCTTTGCGCCCGTTTTTTTACTAATTAGCTCGGCAAGGTCTATCAGTCTGTGTGTCTCAGTAGCCTGGTTGAATATCTTTACTCGGTCGTTCTTGCCGGGAGGGTTGTTGATGGCTAGTTCAATACACTTAACCGTGTCTTTTACGTGGATGAAGGCGCGCTTTTGGCCGCCAGTTCCATGAACTGTCAGATCGTAACCAATTTCTGCTTCAACCAAGAAGCGGTTAAGCACGGTACCATAGTCGCTGTCGTAGTCGAAACGGTTAATTAGCTTTTCGTCTAGCGAGGTCTCGGGCGTTTGCGTTCCCCAGACAATGCCTTGATGTAGGTCAGTTATCCGTAAATTGTCATTTCTTTGCTCGAATTGGAACCAGACGTGGTCGGTTACCTTGGTGTTGTGGTATACGCTGCCTGCCATGGGTGGGTAGACGATCTCTATCTGCTCTTCCCCGTCGGGCGTATCTATGCGCACCGTCTGATATCCCTCTGGAATGACGCTCTTGCCAGTTTGTCCGTAGCCGTAGACGCCCATGGTTCCTAGGTGTACCAGGTGAATATCTAGTCCGGAGTCAACCATGGCGAATAAAATGTTGGTTGTGCCTAGCGTATTGTTCCTGACGGTATAACGCTTAGTGTCGGTAGTCTTCATTGAGTAAGGAGCTGCCCTTTGTTCGGCGAAATGGACAATAGCCTCTGGCTTAAAGCCCTCAATTGTCTTCAGTAGCGCGTCGTAGTCTTCGGCTATATCGACGTTCTTAAAGGCAATAGTTTTGCCAGTTTTTTCTTTCCAAGTTTTTAGTCGATCCTCCATGGAGGCAATAGGGGTGAGAGATTCAACACCGAGTTGCTTGTCAATTTCTCGTCGACTCAGATTGTCGACTATCAGTACGTCGTAACCTTTTTGAGATAAATATAGGGAGGTCGGCCACCCGCAAAAGCCGTCACCGCCAAAAACAATAACCTTAATTTCGTGCCTCTACTTTCGGAAAAATTATTTTATTATGATAACACTAACCTTAGCGATAGTATATCTTAAAACTTAATTATAGCTGAAGCAAGTCTCTTAATTAGCGCTATTATATTAGTATGAGGCTAAACTTAAAATTGCTGGTCTTGCAACTCCTGCTAGTTTTGGTTTTAGTAGTACTAGATAGCTCTCGACCTTACTCAAATAGCCTAGTTGATGTGTCTTGGCCTAACTGTAAGTCCACCCTAGACTCCACTCAGTACCTATATGGCATCATCGGCGTTAATGGAGGTTTGGATTTTAAGCCCAATCCATGCTTGAGCAAAGAGACTCTTTGGATGGCTAATTACGCCCTCTACATTAACACCGGTTATCCGGGTAGGTTTTATGGGATTAAGTTTGAGAGCTATCCTCTTAAATGTTTAAGCTCAAATTATAATTGTTTGGCCTATAACTATGGCTATAACGCCAGCCTTTACTCTGTTCGCTACGCTTCCAGTCAAGGCGCACATGCGCTCTATTGGTGGCTAGATGTTGAAACAGATAATAGCTGGACGCTTCATCCTAGGATTAACCGACAAGTCATTCTTGGGGCGATAGAGGCCATAAAAGACAACGTACCGTTTGCTAGAGTTGGCATATACTCAGACCCGCCGCAGTGGAACTTCCTAACAAATAACTGGCAGAGCCGAAAAGACGTCTGGATTGGTAGCGGCTCTCTTAGTGCGTTCGATGCTGATTCTGCCTGTCTTAGTCCGACATTTACTGGCGGCGAAGCCCTGCTAACTCAGTACACCCTTAGGCTTGATCAAAATTACGTTTGCTCGAACAACTTTCTAAAAATGTTTTATCTAAACTACTGAGTTTATGAGCGTTGCTACTTTTCGTGAAAAAATACAGCCCCGCCAAGTGTAACGGCCATTGAGGGCGACACCTCTCTTTTAAGTTCCTGGAAGAATTCATTAGCGACCGGATCTTCCGCTACAGCTACGCCGAGGTTGCAGTAAAGATAACTTATGCGACCTATCCCGAAGTGGCCAAGAATTTGAGCATGTTCGTCTCTAATACGTTGGCTTGAGACGGCATCTAGTACTATGTTTATGTAGCGTGCGCCAGCAGACTCTGTAGGATCGCCTAAGATCACGCCTCCAGCATGTAGCTCCAAACTTTGTGACAGATGTTCGTCTCTAAACTGTCCAAGCTTGGATCTTAGTTTTTTAGGTTCTGGAATTTTTCTTATTAGCTCTCGACGGGCACCCGGAGGCAGCAACTCTAAGAGAGGGTGCCTAACTACTCGATCCTTTGCACCAATGTTCTCGGCAACACCATGCATATATTCATTCGCATCAACTCCACCAATTTCTAACAAAGGTCTATATGTTCTGATGTCGTCGAAAAGCCGAGACTGGCCCTTTATCTTTGGGCTTTCTGAGTGTCTGCGTGGTGCATGCCGAGAGATTCTATTTCTTGGCATAAGGGGTTCTCCTATTCGCCATGTACTTCATCTCGCCCCATCAACGATAGCAGCATTAATTCATCGGCAGTCTTGATGTCCATGAGGTAGCGTCTAGGGGCTGTACCTATTGGTAACTTTGATTGCACTGTCGATTCGTCGGCCACAACTATATCTGGCTTAGAGGGATCAATAATGATGCGTTTTATGTCATATCCTCGGGCCGGTGTCAGGCGATTAAATCCAGGGGCCTTAGAAATAACAATTTGAAGACTTCTCGGTAGTTTAGCGCCAGGCTCATAACTGTACTCAACAGTAGCGTGCACAGACATTTTTTGTGTCCCGTGCGAGTCTATTTTTTGTTTTTTGGGGAAGCGCCGGTTAACTTTGAAAGAATTAAAAAGACTCAAAATGAACTCTTGAGGCATAGAGCTACCTTTTGACTCAAGAGAAAACCTTACTCGGTCCTGCTGGCTGAGTATAAGAGCGCTGGCTTTATCCCCTCTATCTTCTAGGTACAGGCCGTCTGGTGCGGATGCAATTGCAATATGTTTAGCTGCTACATCTTCACTAAACTCCATAAGAGGGGCGGCTTCCCTGCCGAACACTAGTTGGCTATCAGGCACTAAAAGCGCAAAGCCTGGGACGTAAGGGTCGCTCGGGCTGTCCATTAACTCCGTTACCATACGGCTTAGCCATTCAGCACGGCTTTCTGGCTCAGCTCCTTCGTCGTCGATTGATTCAAAAGCTTCATCGTCTGTACCCTCCGTCAGAACCCTACTATTAGCAAAGACATATTTGGTGGCGGTGTCGCCCTGAGGATCTATCTCAGGAAAAACTAACAGGAGGTCACTATTTGACAGTGCCAACTGAGCAATCTCGGTTAAGTGAGGGCTACGTACGGTCGCCATTGCTTCAATAACAATTGCGTCACAAAGACCTCCGGTGAGCATCTCAAAATCGGCGTTTCCAGATTCGGACATTTACTGCATTATACCATAAATAGAGTATAAATCAACCAGTAGTTGTGGCTTTTGGAGATAGCACTGATGCCAGGACAAAGGACACGACTACGGCAACAATAACCAGTGGAGTTACTGCTAGAGCGTCAGACGCGGATAGTATGACGGCAAACAATGCAGCGCTAAATGGCAGCCTAAGCACGGAAGCGATCATGCCTCCCATGCCCATAGCTATAGCTGGGACTAGTGGTAGTCCAGGCAGGTGTGACATGGCAATGCCCAGTACGCAACCTAAGAATATGCTTGGGAAGATAGGACCACCACGGAAGCTGCCTAGGGACAGACCGTAGGCTACACCTTTAGTTAGTAGAAGCAGTAATAGTGCGCCAATGCTAAACTCGGCAGCGTGGGAGACGAAGTATGGCGTAGAAGACTGTCCGGAAAATAGAACATCGTTCGGGCTGTGTCCGGTAATGTAGCTATAGGCTATAGCAAGGCCAGCTATTAACAGTCCTGCTATGAAAGTTGCCAGAACCAACCTCTTTGATACAAGCTTAAATATCTTGAGGCCAAACTTCATAATAACTACGCCAAGAACAGCTGTTATTGCGCCAACCACCACGGCCCATAAAAGTTCTTTAACGTCTGGGTGGGAAAAGCGAGGTAAGTTAGGTATGGCTAACGAGAAGGCCCCAAGGCCGGTTAAAGAATTAAGACCAGTAAAAATTAGCGAGCCAATACCGGCGGCCAGTAGACCTGGCATCAAAACTATTGTCGTGGTGTCGCCGCTTAGTCCGGCCGCTTCTAGTAGTAAGAATGCACCGATCAGAGGCGAGCCAACTAGTGTACTGATGGCCGCAAAGCTGCCGGTGGCCGCCACTATGGCGGCGCCGGTTTGTGGAACATCTTTCTTTATTAACTTTATGCTTAGGTAGCCTAGACCTGAGCCCAAGGCAATTAGTGGTGCCTCAGGACCGATAACTGCACCTAAGCCGATACTAGCTAGAGCTGCAAAGAAAACACCAAAAAGCTGTTCAGGTGTGACTATGCCGCCAGCTTTAAAGCCCTCGGCAGGTACATGACCGCCCTTGCCCGGTAGGTATTTTATAGTTAGCGAAACAAAGATTGCGGCAAAGGCTAGCGGCAATATTACCCACCAAGTAGGAGTGCCGTGGAAGCCCAGTTCGTTAGGTGCTCTTACAAATACCCAGTTTTGAACTTTCCCGATTAAAACCAAGAAGTAATATGCTGCAGCTGAGATTGGTATACCGATTACTACGGCTAGAGCTAGAATACTCAAGTATTGCTTGCTCTTTAATGCCTGAGATAGAGTTGGTGCAGCCCCTAAGCCGGCGATGGCTCCAGTTTTAGCTTTTTCCTTTTTAGTCTTCTTAGGCTTGAGACTATCCGCCGGTATTGTTGTATCTCCTCTAATTACCATACGCCAGATGACTCCGGGCATTCGGCGGTAGCTTACGCGCTTAAGGGTAAGCGACAGCTCCTTGCCAACAAGTATAAGTCCCAAAAAACCAAAAATTGTCTGGGCGACAATGATACAAACAAATAATATGTGCTTGCTTTGAGTGGTTTGGAGGTTTAGTAAATCTGCTAGCGAAGGGACAGTTAGGTATATCGGTATCCACCAGAGAATAAAGAAGAACAGCCCAAGTCGCAGACGAAAAATTGAAACCTTGGCCTTCGTAGGGCGCATATTCTAACTTTCTGGTTTGTGGTTTGAGCTAGAGTTTGGCTGTTGGGAAACCGCAGTTCTGTCACCAAGGAAGGCGACAATAATCAAGGTTATTAGCCACGAGATTATTATTGACAGCAGAAAGTAGATTATAAAGCTGTGACCTTTTCTTCTTGCAATAGATGCAGGCCAGAAAGCCAACGCTATCCATAAGATTATTCCCAGTATGATAAAAAACATAGTGCCTCTCCTTCAGGTCAAGCTAAGTATACATTAAAAAAACAGCGCCCCAAAAATAGGACGCTGTTATCTTCAGATTTAAGTCTGTTAGCCACGACCAAGTTCGTCGCCATGGACGAACAAAGAGTATATGACTATTACGTCGATAACAATAATTATTACCGACCAGATTGGGTAGGCGTTAATAAAGGCCACGTTAGCAATAATGCTAAGACAAGCCAATATGATAGCAATTACCCTGGCCCATACCGAGCCCTTTAGCAGCTCATAACCAGCCATAAAGATGATTATGCCTAGTACTAAGCTGATCCAACCCCAAGTCCTGTAGTCAAAGACTAGAAGATGGCTTTGTGTGACAACGTAGAAGCCGCCTTTGAAGATCCCGGTCAGACCTGCAATTGCTTGCAAGACGCCGATGACCATCAACATAAAGCTGGCAAAGTAGATCCAGCCTACCCAACCGCTTGGTGAATTATTTTGTGCGCTCATTGAACCCTCCTTAATAACCCACCCTTTATAATAAGTTAATTATTAAACTTTGGGTCTTGGTTTGTCAAGGCCGATAAACACTAACGGTACTCAGGGTTTTCGTTCTTTGCATTAGTAACGTGCGTCCATCCATCAACAGTGTTTCCTTCTGCCGGAAGTCCGCCGTTATCTTTAAGTAGTCTAGCCATGTGCATTAAATTCCAAGCCATGAAGGTTGTATTCCGATTCGTAAAGTCGTTATTAAAACCGAGAGGCGTTTTGCCGTCGCCGATAGGCTTGCCTTGCCATTCAGTATCGCCGTAGCTTGGCCCAGGACCAGCTTCGCCTATCCAGCCACAGTCGGCCTGAGGCGGTATGGTGTAGCCAATGTGCTGCATTGCATAAAGAAGGTCCATTGAGCAGTGTTTGATACCGTCTTCATTGCCAGTAATTATGCAGCCGCCTGCTTTGCCGTAGTAAATGTACTGATTCTTATTGTTTGTTTCTCCACTATAAGCATACATTCGCTCAATGACCAAAGTAGCGACACTTGACTTAGTGCCGAGCCAGATGGGCGTCCCAATGACTAGAATGTCGGCTGCTTCAATCTTCTTTTGTATCTTTGGCCAGTCGTCTTCTAGTCCTTCGCTCTTGCCGTCCTCTATCATGCCAAAGGCGATCTTGTTCTCAAGGGCGTATACTTGCTCTACCTGGACGCCTTCCTTCTCCATGATAGCGGCAGCTTTATTAATGAGCAGCTGGGTGTGCGACTTGGACTTGTCTTTTTTAATAGAGCAGTTTATGAATAGAGCTTTTAGGTCGCTAAAGTTTGATTTTGCCATTACTGCCTCGGCAATGGTTGGATAAGGCCAACCGTATTACCCTCCGTATCTTTTATGTAGATAGTGTCGCCAACGCCCGGGACGGTCTGCTTCTTGCCCGCTACCTGCCCACCGCTAGCTTTTACTTTTTCTGCCATTTGGTCTATGTCATCTACGGCAATCCAGATTATGGTGGGGTCAGCTCGAAAGCTCCGACTCATGATGGCGCCGTCAGTTCCCGTATCCCCCTCTTTCCCTGTCTTTGCTACCATGTATTTATTTTCGCCCAACTCTGGCATTCCTGAGTCTTTTATATCCCAGTCGAATATTTCATAAAACTTCTTTGCTCTAGGCACGTCATCGGCCGTAATTTCAAAATGTACTACTCTTCCCATACTTACTCCCTCAAATTATATCTACGCTATATTTTACAGCATCTATTCAAATGCAATTGAGTTCAGGACGGTACGCTAACGGTTCACCTTAGTCATAACTCGCAGATTTGTAAGGTACGACTGAGGGGACACGTAAGGATGTTTTATGAGATAGCCTAGATGCCGTTCTACAAACACCAAGCCTTTGCCTACGCGTGGATCGCAAGATCCACTCGTATTGTAGGAAAGGCTGCTAACCATGCGTTGTAATTCACGCTTGGCATCGATGCCAACAGGATCTTTTAGAAATTCCTGTCTGCTTGGGACACGCATCTAGTATCTTGGCTTACGGTTATTGTTAAACTTCTTTGGTGGGCCGAATGAACCACGGGATCGATCTTCTTGCGGTCGAGCCACATTCACCATTATTGAGCGTCCGGCTAGATCCTTGCCGTTCAACTGCTTGATTGCCTCTTGTGCTTCAGCTTCCGTGCTCATCTCAACAAACCCAAAGCCTTTAGACTGATTAGAGAAGCGGTCGACAATTATCTGTGCTGACTCTACTTTCCCGACTGTTTCAAACAGCTCTCTTAGTTGGTCGTCCTTGACCTCGTAGCTTAAGCCGCCGACGTATAGTTTGGCTGCCATTAGTAGTACTCCTTGTCTATCTAAGGGAGTCTGTCAATCTTACGAGTGGTCAGCTAGCTGCGCCCTAAAAACGGTTAAAATTAATGCTAGAACGATTCTTAAAATAAAAATATTTAGCAGCTATATTTCTAGTTACCTTAATTATAGCATGTCATCATACTTAAGCTGGCTTACTTAGCGCTCGTTAGCTCGTCAATAATGATCTTCTTCATTTTCATCAAAGCCTGCACGGCGGCTGGAGACTTTATGAGGTCGCCCATATTTTCCGGTACGATTTGCCAGCTAACTCCAAACTTGTCTTTTAGCCAGCCGCACTGTTCGTTCTCAGGGTGAGCTGATAATTTTCCCCAGTAGTAGTCTATTTCTTCTTGATTATCGCAGTTTACTACAAATGAGATGGCTTCAGTGAACTTAAAGGTAGGGCCGCCGTTAAGGGCCATGAAATCCTGTCCTTGCAACTGAAAAGAGACGGTTAACACTGATCCTTCTGGGCGACCAGAAGCTTTGGCGCTAGCTGCATCGTAATGGGCGATGTTGCCGATTTTTGAGTCTTTAAAAACTTCCGTATAAAACTTAGCAGCTTCTTCAGCTTGATCGTCGAACCATAAAAACGGAGTTATTTTTTGCATGTTCTCTCCTTATATACTTACTTAAGTCTGATTATATATACCTTTAATTTGTCCTGACAAGTAAATTTCTTAGAGTAAGTTAGCGGTGCGTACAGCCAACCCAGCAGCAAGGGCGACGTTTCCCCTGCATTAGTTCAGTGATAACCCGCTCAATGTGATTCTTCCGAGTCTCAGGCTTTTTAGTAGTGATGACCCAGCATATCCATTCATTGCGGGCTAGTGGCGTAAGGTCATTCCACCTCTCTAGAGCAGATTTATCTGATAGTAAGGCCTTGCGTAAATCTGCGGGTAGATCGTGCACTACGCCTGTGGCAATATCTTTTGTGGGCATACTTTTAATATACCAAACAAGTTCTAGGTATGGTCAAGATGGCCAGTTGGCGTCCCCGGAAACACCGTCGCCTTCTATTGGTTTGCTTCCGCCTATAGCTATAATGTCTAGTCCGTCTGGTCCTGCCTCAAAGGCTCTTGATACTTCAGGCGGCACTAGAACAACGTCCCAAGCCTTAAGCTCTTCAACGCTGTCGTCTAAGAGCATTTTGCCCGATCCTCTAACTACTACGTAGGCCTCTTCTTGGACTTTATGAGAATGGCTCTTAGCCGCTTTATAGTTCGCGCTGTATTTAGATAACGTTACGCCAAGCTCCTTGGAGTTTAAATGCTTGCGGGAAAAGCGCATCTCAAGTCCGTCGGTCTTAGAGGAATTATCTACGTCTGCAAAATTAATTTTTGTGTAAGCTGCCATATACCCTCCTTGGTTCATCAATATTATATCCCAGAAGCTGAATTCTTATAGGGTCTTAGCGATAATTGGTGTTGCCTTAAGCTAGGCTTCAGATACAATAAAACTAATGAATAAACCAAAAAGCACTAGCGGTGCCAAGCCTGAGAATATTGGTTACAGGATATTTAGATCTATTGGAAAGTTCTCAGTTAGATTCAGATGGCTAGTAGTAATTGTCTGGATCTTTGGCACAATTGCGGCAGTACATAACTTTCCTAGCTTATCTAGCGTAACTCAGTCTAATAATACTTCTTTTCTGCCTGCCAGTGCGCCTAGTCAGAAAGCCATAAACTTAGCCTCGTCGCTGGATAAATCTTCAAGTTCCCCGACTATTGGTGTAGTTATTGCGACCAATGACGGTTCTTCGCTTACTCAGGCTGATGTGGCCACAATAAATACTCTGCAAACTAATATAAAGAGCGTATCGGGAGTTAAGGGTGTGCGTTCAACTGCAATATCTCCTGATGGTCAGGCCGGGGAGTTCGACGTAATTGTTAGTGGCGGGGCAAATACCGATCCTACGACCATTATAGATAGCCTGAGAAGTGAGATTAGTAAAACAACTATCCCGTCGGGTCTGCAGGTACATCTAACCGGTCAGTTGGCAGATACCGTAGATAATGCCAAAAAGTCAGGTTCGACTAATTCTCAGGTACAACTTGGTGCGGTAATTTTCATCATAATCCTATTGCTTCTAATATTTAGAGCGCCACTGGCTCCAATTATTACTCTAGTGCCGCCATTGTTTGTAGTTACGCTTGCCGGCCCAATAGTTGCTGAAGCAGCTAGCCACGGCCTGAAAGTCTCTTCTCTAGCACAGCTGCTAATGACAGTACTTATACTGGGTGCTGGAACAGATTATGGGCTGTTTCTTATCTTTCGGGTTCGCGAGGAGATACAAGGTGGCCTAAAGCCCAAGCCTGCAATTGAGGAAGCTATGAGCCGGGTCGGCGAAAGTATTACCTTTTCAGCAGTTACGGTTATAGCCGCACTTTTGTCTTTGTTATTTGCTACCTTCCAGCTCTACTCTAATCTTGGTATTCCTCTAGCTATTGGCATCGGTCTTATGTTGCTAGCTGGGTTGACACTTTTGCCAGCTTTACTAGCAATTTTTGGTAGAGCCGTCTTCTGGCCCTCGTTACGTAAGAGCAAAAAGCCTAAATATGGCTTGTGGGGACGAATATCCGCCTCGGTTACTCAGAAACCAGTTCCAATTTTGGTAGCTGGGATTATTGTCTTGGGTGGTCTGGCATTGTTTGTGCCCCAGTACAAAGCCGCCGGTTTTGGCGGCACAACCGCCGCTCCGAGTGGCACAGACTCGGCTATGGGCGATGCATTAATTGCGAAGCACTTTCCAAGCAATAGTGAGAATCCGACCTCCATTATATTTGTCCTGCCAGAAAGCGTCTGGCAGAACCCTAACCAACTAGCCACTATTCAGTCAGCGCTTGCTGCATCGCCAGAGTTTAGCCACGTAACCGGTCCGCTTAATCCCAATGGCCTAGTTTTAACTTCCAGTGAAATATCTACTCTCCATAACGCATTTGGTGCGCCGGTAGGCCTAAGCGGGAAGCTAAACCTACAAGCCATAGCTAGCAACCCAGCGGCGCAGAATAACCCAGAATTTGTTCGCGAATACGAAGCTTACCAGATACTGTCTGCGCTGGTTAGCAAAGACGGTAAGACCGTTATCTATAACGTAGGCTTAACGGCTGGCGATCCAGGATCGACTTCAGCTCTAAACTCTACCCCTGCTGTTCGCGCAGAGGTTCAGAAAGTTGCCGACAAAGTTGGTGCCAGCGGTAGCGGCGTAGTTGGCGAATCTACCGCCTTATATGACATTAGTAAAATCTCTAACGATGATCTTAAGCGAGTTGTACCAATAGCTATAGTCGTTATTGGCATACTTCTAGCCATACTGCTAAGAAGTCTAATAGCGCCACTATACTTAATTGCTTCGGTAGCTCTTTCCTATCTTGCTTCTCTCGGCCTGTCCGTACTACTATTTACTAAATTTGGCCATAGTCCCGGCCTGACCTTCATCTTGCCGTTCCTTATGTTTATCTTTCTGCTAGCGCTGGGTGAGGACTATAACATCCTAGTCATGACACGTATACGTGAAGAAACGCATGACATTAAGCTTAAAGAGGCTGTCGCTAAGGCTCTGACTACAACCGGCACTACAGTTACGTCAGCTGGACTGGTGTTAGCTGGTACCTTCGGGGTGTTTGCGATCGTTGGCGGCAATGGCAATACTGAAGTCAGAGAAATTGGATTAGGGCTGGCCCTAGGCATCCTGATGGACACATTCTTAGTTCGTACCTTGATAGTGCCTTCTATTGTTGTCCTGCTGGGCAAATGGAACTGGTGGCCAACCACTCATGGTGAGTTGGTTGAAGCATCAGAAGATTAGTACTAGCTAGGCTGCAAGTTGTGCTTCGGCAAGCACAATATCTGCGGGTATAGTTACTAATTCTGAGGCCTTTTTATTAGCCTTTTTCGCGTACGTCTTAACAAGAGAATAGCCATAAGTGTAGCCGAACCACCTTTGAGCTTTGTCGCTACCAAAAAACCAATCTTTATGAACGTATTTATCGTCATTTAGGTATTCTCTAGCAGCTGCTATCTCTTCAGGCTTTATCTCCACTTTCGTATAAATTGGCGCTTTACCGCTATATTCTTCCTCATATAGACATGCAAGTCCTTCAGTTACCAAGGCTTCGCCCAAGTTTTTGCCGTAACCCGGGCCTCTCCATCTCATGCAGTGGTGAGCTTCATGCAGGATAGTCAATATTAGCTCTTTCTCTCTGAAGTCCCGGTCTGGATCTAGGCTTACATAGATGTTATATGGGCCGTGGGAATAACCGCCAATACCTATCTCGGGAATTATATCCAAGGGAGCATTTACAAAAATTATGTCTATTTTATTAGCTCCAAGTTGCTTTTTTATAATCTCAGTACTTTTGTTAACCGTTGCTTGAATCTTATTGATTGTCCCAGGAGTAAACTTACCGTGAGAATTCGCAACGTAGTAATTTATTGATTGCATAGGCTAATGATAACAAAATCCGTCTTTGTCCGTTATATGACTGTCTAGGCCATGATAGGCTATCCATATGACCTATTTTGGGAAAATACAATCATTCCACGACAGATATCCATTCGTTGGTCCCGCCTTGTGGATATTGAGCATTCAGTATTTTGTAGTTCAAATTGTGGTAGCCCGAGACTGGAGCCAAGCGTATAGCTACCTGCATAATACTATTAGCGATCTGGGCAATACTTCCTGTAGCGTTTATGACAATAGGTACGTTTGTTCGCCTGATCACGCCGTCATGAATGCCTCGCTTATAGTACTTGGTTTTACTATGCTTTTAGGTGCGACATTACTCTACTGTGAATTCAAGCAAACTACGGGATCTTTACTAGGGTTTATTGGCATGGGGCTAGCGGGATTAGGGACAATACTTGTTGGACTTTTTCCTGAGAACACAATTAGCTCCTTGCATTTTATTGGTGCATTGTTGCCCTTCTTGGTCGGGAACTTAAGTATAGGATGGTTTGGCCATACTCTCGATATACCAAAGTGGTTGCGGATATACAGCTTTCTGACAAGTACCGTTACCCTACTTGCTCTAGTGTTTTTCATAACTCACTCTTACCTAGGCTTGGGTATAGGCGGAATGGAAAGGATCGTTGCCTATCCGCAAACCGTCTGGCTAATAGTTTTTGGTTTCTACGTGTCAAGTAATCGTTTCGTTAGGGCACGGGCTAGCTAAAGCTAGGGCCTGATGCTGGTTGTAAACTAATGCCCTCTGCGGCACCAGCAGCTACGGCCGCGTAATAATTGTGAGTTGCAGAAAATGTATGAAGAACCACTGGTCCCTCGACTCCAAGCTTTGATGCGTAAAGTCCTCCCTGGGGATCATATTTGTAGGTAGCCCTAACCATAAAATGGAATCCATCTGTTTTAGCTTCAAAGCCAGGCTCAATCGGCGATAGGTCGACAGTGAAAGCTACTTCACCTGCTTCTATCGACGGTTCTCGTAAAAAGCTTGTACTTCCGCGCGGTGCAAAAAACTTTAATTTTCCTACTTTTACGGGAGGTCCAGAGTCGAAAAGTTGCTGAGCATAAGTGTCGCCTGTTACGCAAGCTAGAGCAAATATTGCACAGTCGTGGAGCATAGTACGCCTTCTCTCCTCGTCCTGGCTGAACGCTAACATCATTCTTAGAACATCAGTGCTCAGGAGCCTGGGAGTACCCCCAACTTCGCATTTGGTGAATTGGTCGACTGAATCGTTTACCTCTGCACCGGCTTCTGGTACGAAGACCTCGGCTATAGCTCCATTCTTCTCATTCGTCATAGAACGTCGCACGAATTTCATAAAACTGATAATGTCATAAAAGAGCCAATATGTAAAGATTAGCGAAGTGCGTCTAGCCTAACGGCCTCAGAAACACCGTGACGAAGGATGTCCTCGCCTTGTTGTCTGAGTTCTTCGGAAGTTCCTTCTATTGGCGAGACTGGCCTACCGACATGAACAGTTGGTCTAAGGCTGGATAAGCGTCGATCGCCGTAGTGAACGGCTATGCCAAGTAGTTTAACTCTTCGTCTTTCTTCCTCGCTCATGCTTTCTAAGGTATAGACAAAGCCTAGCTGGAGTGGCAGCACCTCCCCGGATTTTCTGGGTATCCTTATTGTTTGCCCGTCGACCTCAACTGTCTCTCTACTGCTACCTTCAGGAAAAATGAGCCAGTTGAGACCTCTAGCCAGAAAACGACCGCCAGTAATTTGCGTCTTTCGGTTTTCCTCTTTGCGTCTAGCCCTTTCTTCGGGGGTCTCGTTTGGGTTCTCAGTTGAGCGGTTGACTCTGTGGGAGCCGCTATGTCGAACAACAAAGCCAGCCGGGAAAGGTAAGTCAAAGAGCTTACTTCTGGCAGTAATGCCAGTTGAGTACTGAATGTGACGCAGTGGCTTGTTTGAGCGAGCAACGTCGGCAATTACTATTGGCTCCCAGCGTCTAAAATGGGTCATAAGTAGTAACAAGGATCCGCCATTGTCTCTATGCTCTTGCAGGTCTTCTACGGCTCCTTCTTCGAAATATGTTGTAGAATGCATGGCAAGATTAATTGCTGTAAGTGCAGCCCACATTACCGGTTTACTCGGCCTGTTTAGTTGTTCTTCCGGAGGGTAATTTAGCTCAGAGCCTGTTGCTCTTGGGGTTTCGCTCATTGCCAACACTATACAATGTATTTGTAGTTTATCAAGAGGAGGAGTACAGACTTAGTGTCAGGTAAAAAGTTATCTCTTCTGGTTTTCTTCTTTTTCTAACTTAGCTTCTACTATTTTTTCGTTAGCTCTAGACTCGGCAGTCTCATTTTTGTCTTTCAGAACAAGCGCAATTATTAGGCTGATAAGCCAAGAAATAAGGAGGGCTAGGATAAGGAATAGAGCAAAACTATAACCCTTCCTTCTAGCTATAACGGCTGGCCAGAAAGCAAGGGCTATCCAGAGAGCTACGCCGAGAACTATAAAGAATGAATCCATTAGAACAATTGTATCAGACGTATATAGAAAGCTGGTTATTGTATGGCTTTAGGGCCGAAGTAGATAGCGATGGAGCGTTTTAGCGGTTGCTGGAAGCTAGTACCCTCTAGGCATAGTTTGTCTTAGGAGGCGATTTCTCTGAGCCACACTTCTGAGTGCTTTAAGGACGTCACTCATATACTGTTCTAGATCCTCAAATGGAAGGTCTGCCCAGTCTGTCTGCATCATTCGCTCGCTTAGTTCTCTATAGCTTAAAACCTCTGGGTCGATACTCAGGCGTCTCAGACGTGAGCTAGAGACATACTCTTCTATCATATTTCTCAGATCGGCAGTCATTATTAATCCCCTAGTCAACGGGTCGTCTTGTAGCTCGCTAAGACCTAGATAACGAACCACCGATTTTTCGCCGTTCCTAAAGCTAAGCCTTAAAATCTCAGGCGCATTCCTGAGCGCCATATATAGCCTTTCATAGTCTTTTTCTGTGCCCCCTAATTCGTTTATGCATATATCTCTTAGCTGTTGATTGACGCTATCGGTTTCGGTGGCAGTGATGCCGGCACCTCTGTCTCTAAGTAACTGAATAAAAGATCTCTTTAAAATTGTGGATTTGGGAATTTCCTTAGCGTCACCTTCTCTTTCGGCCTCTAAGGCCACTGTTTGGCCATAATCTGGCGCTTCTATTCGACTGCTTGGGATCAAATTATCTTCTCTAGAATCTTCCTTTTCCCTATTTGACTCGCAAAGCTGTCTCAGTCTCGTTTCGCCGGCTTCGCTTAAAGCAACCGTGTGCTCGCCAATAGCGATAAGTCCTTCACTGATTATGTCGTTAGCGCTCTCATCTTTGCTCAAATGAATAGCCCTCAAAAGACTCTCGTAGGCTGATAAGCCCATAAACCTTACGTTATGGAATCGTGCTGCTGTTACTAGGAACCTGTCGGTCGGGGACATTCCTCTAAACTCTGTCTCGCTAATATCTACATATATGCGATGGCCATCGCTGTCTCGATAAAAAAAGTTAGGAGCGTCTTTAGGGGTTAATGCCCTATCTTTGAACTGCCCAGTAGTTGGACTATTTTTTGCGTCTTCACTCAGCCTAATACTTTCCATCATTTTAGCCTTTGGCGTGCGCTTGGTTTGAAGGACTAAACCCTGCTTCACAAGCCGCGTAAGGGCAAGAGCTACTGAATTGGGTGAGTGTCCGTGTTCCGCAAGAACCCTAGCTAGGACAGGGCCGACGCTTTTCTCGTTACCCCTCTCTAAAGTGTTTCCAGGTATAGATTTTAGGTAATTTATTATAGCTGCACGAGCCGTTACCCCTTCCAGTACGGGTTCAGCGCTAACCTCCTGCAAGGGATTGCGGTTCAGCTCTGGAGCAGTGTCAGCTAATGAGGCTGGCTGTTTGGCATTAGTATTGTCTTGTGGCGCAGTAGCGCGTAAAAGAGCTGCTCTGCCAACTTCGGACACAAATCGCACTCCGGTAATATCATATTGCTCATCGAAGTCGATTTCAGCCTCACCGTCGGCACCGAGGTCCATTATGCTATCTTCTAATGCTTTGTCTCCAATAAGAAGGGCTATGTGCTCGAGTTCCTCGGATGTAATAATGCCTTCGTTCCGGGCCGCTACCCTGCGCAGAAGAAAAGCTGCTGCTTGCTCAGGGGCAACATCTGCACCCGCTAGGTGAAGCTCAGATTCAATATCATTTGCAGACATAACTAAAAGCAATCATAACTCTATTAATACCATCTTACCCACCTTGTTGATAAAAATAATTATTACATAATACTTAGGAATTATCAATAGGATGGCTGAGAACTTGTTATGCTTGCATATGAGGTAGTTGGATAGTACGCTAGCAGTTAATAAGTTTTCATACTATATGGCCTCTGCAGAAGTAAAAATTGGTCGCATGCTAGAAGAAGTTGGCTGTGAGCTGAATGGCTCTTCACCGTGGGATCCACAAGTACATAATCCAGAGGCGCTCGAATTGATCTTGCGCGGTGGCACCCTGGCTGCAGGTGAAACATATATGGATGGCATGTGGGATTGTCAGCGGCTGGATATGTTATCTGAGAGGATGGGCGGCATCGGAGCACCTATTAAGCGCCTTGGTTATTGGGCAATTGCCAGGGCAGCGCTGCCTGGATTGCTATTGAACCTGCAAAGTCCTGAGCGAGCGCGTCAGAATGCTGAGCATCACTACAATATCGGCAACGAACTGTATGAATCAATGCTGGGCGAGACTATGGCCTATAGTTGTGCATACTTTGATAGTGGTGCCAGAAATCTCGATGAAGCTCAGGAGGCAAAGTTTGATCTGATTTGCCGCAAACTTAAACTAGAACCGGGTATGAGTCTTTTAGACATCGGCTGTGGTTGGGGCGGACTTCTCAGCTATGTGGCTAAAAAGTATGACATAGAAGCTATGGGTATAACGCCGGCAGGTGAACAGGTCCAGTACATAAAAGAGCATGGTTTAGACTGTGAAGTACGTCAACAGGATTGGCGTGAGGTGGAAGGCTTATCTTTTGACCGAGTAGTATCGGTCGGAATGTTTGAGCATGTTGGCCAAAAGAATTACCGTGCTTACTTCCAAAAAGTGCATGAGCTTTTAACTCCTGGTGGTTTAAGCTTGCTTCATACAATTGGTGCGCCGAGGCGACGCTACACTGTAGACCCCTTTATCCACACCTATATATTTCCAGGCGGTCGGATTCCAGCCGCTTCGCAGATTTATAATAGTTCTGGAGAACTGTTTGAAGTAGCGGACTTTCACGATATAGGGCCAAATTATGACCCAACCTTAATGGCCTGGAATGAAAACTTTCAAGCTGCATGGCCGGACCTTGCAGGATCGTTGGAGCCAAATGGTTCAACGCGTTATAACGAGCGCTTTAAACGCATGTGGGAGTATTACTTGCTTACCTGTGCTGGCTCATTTAGGAATAGGACCAACCGGTTGTTTCAGTTTGTTATGGGTGACGAAAACGCAGTCGAAGGCTATGAGCCTGTTCGTTAGAACATTAGCGTTTCTTTAATAGTCTGGCTACGAAGACTGGATTCGAACCAAACACTTTTACCAGCTAAATTTTAGGTTCGCTTTACTTTAGCTTAGACCTGTTATTTGTCAAACTTTTCCTAGAAGTTTAGCCACTCTTCGTCTTGTACAGCGCCATGGTTTCTAATTCTAATACCTGGCTCGTCAGTTACTAGCCCGATTTCTTGGGCATCTAAGCCTTGCTCCTCGGCTTCCGTAAGAACTTTTTCTGGCTCTGATGTCGCAATAATCATACCCGAACCCATATGCCATTTCCCGTATGCTTTTTCATCAGTAAACCCCCTTAATTCCTGTACATGCAACATTGCTTTTGGTGGTTCAAGGGGCCGATCAATGGTTACGCCCAAACCAGATGATTCGAGCATACGGCCTAACTTACTTGGTTGACCTCCTCCGGTGATATGAGCCACGCCAGACACTTCAGCTTTAGGTTCTCGGTTAATATCAAAGCCTCCTGTCAAACTAGTGACGAACCTAGAGTAGATAGTAGAAGGTGTTTCCACTAATCTCCCAAGTGAAAGACTCCCAAGATCTTCAACTACTTGATGTTGCCAGTTATCGCCATAATGTTCCAGCATTGCCCTACGAACGTCTGTAATGCCATTTGAACGAAAACCATGTTCAGCTAAACCTACTAAAGTGTCACCTGGGTGAATTTGATGACCGGTCAGAACTCTATCTGGATGGGCGTACCATAGAACAGTGCCACTCCAGTTAAGGTTAAATGACCCATAACCTCCAACACGATCGCCGAGTTCGGCAGTTTCACCATTTAAGATAACTACGCCTGCTAATCGAGCAGCCCTAACATATCCTTGTGCTAATTGTCTTATTGCGTTTTCTGTTAAAACATCATCTTCGACCAGCTGATTAACATCCAATACAGTATTTATAGCTATTGGTTCAGCTCCCCTGACAACTGCATCGTCGCTAGCCATTGCAAAAAGATTATCTGCTGCTGTCGACCAATCCTCTAGACGTTCTGCGACTTCAACTTTAGTACCTATGCCATCTGACCCCATTCCCTCATAACAATCGATTGGTTTATAGCCTGGCGTGATAGCTCGCCATCCTGAAAAAGAAGGGTGCATTTCGACCACAACGCCGGGTCTGTTTTCCCAGCTTACTTTTGATGCTTCATACAGCATCCTTGAGACATCATCTCCAAGCCCAATGTTTACGTCTTGTATTTCTCCGCGTTCTGGCATTACAAACTCCTAGCATATTTAATGATATTTAAAAAAATTACTGTGCTAGCAGCACGGGCTGCGTCTGTCTTTGCACGGTGCGGGTGGAAAGCCGCAGTGGAGCGCTCTGGGTGTGGCATCATACCGAGAACTAGGCCTTTTGGATCGCAAATGCCAGCTATATCCTCGAGTGAGCCGTTAGGATTAAATGGGAAACCATCAGCTTTACCGCCCTCGGGGCTTACATATCTAAAAACAATTTGTCCTTTTTCCCGCAGCGCCTCAACAGTAGTCGGTTTGGCGAAGAACCTTCCTTCGCCATGGGCTGTTTGAATGGGGATTGGTTTCTCTTCAAAATCTTCAGGACTAATAAACCGACAGGCAGAGCGTCCAACTTGTAAATCCACCCATCGACACTCAAATCTACCAATGTCATTATCTGCTAGAGTTGCTTGCTGTTCTCCAAGGCTTCTATTTGGCAGGAGTCCTGTACGAACTAGGACCTGAAAGCCGTTACAAACACCAATAACAGGTCTGTCAGTGTCAATAAATGTTTGTAGTTGGTCGGATAAATAAGATGTCAATTCAGTGGCTAATACCTTACCCGAAGCAATATCATCTCCATACGAGAATCCACCCGGGATTGCCAAGATGCCGTAATCACCTAGATTACGATCACCGCTGCGCAGTTGATTAACGTGTACTGTTTCTGTTTGGCCACCTGCAGCTTCAAAGGCATAAGCCATCTCCATGTCGCAGTTAATGCCGTCCGTTTTTAACACACAAACATTGGGATTAGCCATGGAACACTCCCTTCATGGGGGCTTGCCATGCCTTTTTAAGTTCATCAACATCTGCACCAAACAATGTAGTGTAACCCAATGAGTCAGAGAATTGCCGAGCTGTAATAGTCCTGTCTTTGGTCGTATCGCCAAGTGGCATGATTTCGACTTCGTCTGGGGCAAACTGTAAAAATATGTTAGTTGATTTCGGTACTTCTACAACCAGGCAGCCCGCCGTCTCATTAAATAAGAATTTTTCAGGATCTGCCCGGTTGGGTAACCTAAGCTCAACGCCAGCTTGACCGCCGAAACACATTTCTGCTACTGCAGTTACGACCCCACCTTCACTTACGTCATGACAGGACAGAGCTACGCCTGCTTGAATCAACTTCCGGACTGCTCGAAGAGTTTTGGGCAGTGCTGCTGTATCAACTTTTGGAAGTTGATCGCTTGAGCCATTAAGAACATCATAATACGTACTACCTCCCATTCCAGTGCTTGGATTGCCTATCAAATATAGGGTTGTATCACCCGGGTTTTTAATATCACTCGTGACTGTTTTTTCTACATCCGGTATTCGTCCGAAAACTGACATTGTGTAAACGGGCGGGATTTTAATAACTTGACCATCTTTACCGCGGTAAGTTGAAGACAAGCTATCTTTGCCCGATATAACGGGTAGCCCAAGAATGTCCATCATATCAACGGTTGCATCTACGGAGCGATCAAGTGATCCCATTGATTCCTCGTCAGGGAATGGCCAGATATAGTTACCAACTGCAGCTGCTTCATCTATATTGCCTCCGACAGCTACGTAGTTAGCTGCTGCTTCTGCGATTGACCAAACGGTTCCTTCATATGGGTCTATTCGGTTAAGAATAGGATTCATGCCGTGCGATTGAACTAGGCCGTAAGGCCTATCCAACATTGGTCTGATGACTAATGCGTCGTTTGGACCACTCTGGTCAACTCCTCCAAATGGCGCAACTACATTGCCGCCCTGAACGCCGTGATCGTATTGCCTGACCACAGGCTCTTTGGAACAGACATTGCCATGGGCAAGTACTAGTTTCAGACGATCGACCCACTCAGCATCACTTTGTGGTGCCTCGGGTAAGACTTCGGGAATCTCTGGTCGTTCCCAGCGGGCACTCATTGTTCGCTGAGGTAAGCCGTCTTTAAGAAATGCATAGTCAAGTTCAGCGACGTTTTGATCAGCGTAATTAACTGTTAAAGTATGGCTGCCATCAAATTCACCGATAACAGTTGATTCAACATTGTACTTCTCGCAAACTTTTAGAAACTCTTCGATGTTGTCGGGAGATACAGCAACAACCATTCGTTCTTGTGACTCACTAAGCCAAATTTCCCACGGTGCTAAGCCGGGATATTTTAGGGGGACATCACTAATATCTACTGTTACGCCAATATTTTCTCCCATTTCTCCAACTGCAGACGAGAAGCCAGCTGCTCCGCAATCAGTAATAGCTCGAACAAAGCCAAGATCTCTAGCTTCGAGTATGGCATCAAATGTTCTCTTCTCTTCGATTGCGTTGCCTATTTGAACTGCACTAGAGTTAACATTGGCTGTTCTATCAGTCATTTCACCAGATGAGAAAGTTGCCCCGTGGATACCGTCCCGACCAGTACGACCGCCAACTATAACCACTAAGTCACCTAACTGCGGTTCGCCTTTCTTAGCCCTATGTTCAGGGATGATGCCATAAGCCCCTACGATAACTGTTGGTTTTGCCCGAAAGTCTTCGTGGTAGTGAACGGAGCCATTAGCAGTCGGTATACCCATGCGATTTCCGTAATCACGTACGCCCTGTATTACTCGACGCTGTAAATAGTCGGGATGCAAGGTGCCAACTGGCAATAGGCCTTCATCTAAATCGGGCGGAGCGAAGCAAAACATATCTGTCGATATTATGGTTTTAGCACTTTGACCAGTACCCAATATATCTCTAAAGACCCCACCACTACCCGTCATTGCACCACCATAAGGTTCAATTGCTGAAGGGCTATTATGAGTTTCTACCTTGCCGCATATAGCCTGGCCTTCATAGAATCGTATAACCCCCGAGTTATCATCGAAAGCTGAAACCACTAAGTCTTTAAAGTTTCTTCTAGCGGCTGTTTTGATACGACTAAATAGCGGGTCTTTCTCGGTTACGGTTCCGTCAGTCTCGATAACGTTAACCTTAGCGCTAAATGTCTTATGACCACAGTGTTCACTCCAGCGAGCAGCGATGATCTCAAGCTCAGCATCAGTAGGGTCTCTGTCTAGTCCTCTAAAGTGCCGTTGTACTACTTCCATTTCTTCTGTGTTTAGGAAAAGCTTATCCTTAGATAGTTTCATTAGCTCATCCCCAGTTGCTTCACGAATAGGTACTTTAGCGACGGGACCAACTGAGCCTTCGAATGTAAGAGATGATGGCTTTTCTCTAACAACCCGCTCAACAGTCCTATTAACTAGTAGTCTGCCGACCGTAGAGTCTACGTCTGCAGAAGTTAATTGTGGTCCAAAGAATGCGTATTCGCGTGACGCGTCTGCTGCTTCGGGTTCAATGCCTAAAGCACGAGAAGCTTTCATAATTGAAGCTACTCCTGGATTCATGACGCCTGGCTTATAGGCGACCTCAACCACATGAGGTGTTTCAAAACCTACAGGCTCATCGACAGAAGATGTTTCATTAATTGGATCGGCTAAAAGATGATTGGCTAGTTGCTGTGCCTCCTGGTCGCTGATGCCTTGTAGTCGATATACTTTTGCCGTGCGAACGCTATCGATAGTTTGAAGCCCCAGTGTTCGCTGGGCCTCTTGCATAACATCTAGGCCTAGAGGATCTTCGTCAACGTTTATGACTCGAATTTCATGAATTGCCATTATGGTAAGCTGCCTGTTCCTTTAAGAATTTATCTAAGACATATGGTAATGCGACCTTCTCGACAATTTGGACTCTGTCAAAAAGATCTTGTGGCGTATCATCGGGGTGAACCTCAACTGGGTGTTCAGCAATCTTCGGCCCTCTATCTATACCTGAGGCAACGAGGTGGACGGTGTGCTTCGAGGCTGCTAGCCCGAGCTCGAGAACTCTCTCGCTAGTGTGTATGCCGTAAGTGTCTTCTGTCTCTGGTAAAGGGCCGGGATGAGTATTGCTCATCCGAGCTTGGTAAATCGAGCTAAAGCTCGGTAGCCACCCAAACTCTTCCACCAACTCGCCTCGAATCATCTTCATATAGCCCATAAGAGCTACATGAACAAAATCTCCTCGACTGATATGCTCACAAATCGCTGCTGCTTCGGCCATAGTTTGGCCGCGACCGACATTTCCCTCAGGGTGGGTCTTGCCACTTATCTCAGCTGTTTCTATATCCAGGCCATACAGCTGATTAAGTATCGCTATACGATCGTAGATTGCTGCTTTTTCTGGCGGATTATTGCATATGACTAAGCCGACTTCTACATCAACTCGTCCATCTTGGGTGGCATGTATGAAGGCCTCTGCCGTTGAACCGCTTCCTGATGCTAATACTGCAATACCTGGACGATGCTCAGCCATATAACTCCTTGTAGAGGATTATGTCTTCATTAGGCCATAAACTCAAGCATAAGCTCAGTAGTTTCTTAAACTTCTCGGTCACGGAACCTGGTCTACCCATGTTGGTGCTTGCTCTGGCTCCTGGGACTGGATTCGAACAAAACGATTCCACTCCCAAACTTTTAGGTTCGTCTTACTTTACCTAACCCCTGTAAATTGTCAGACTATTCTTAGTGATGTCTCGTCAGAGACTTATATATAGACGCCGAACCAGCTACGTCTTTTCTTTCGCTTCTTGCCGTCAGGGCCAATTTCGTATTCATCATCTTCTTTTGGCTTATGCTTTTCACTGGTATTGCTATGATTGTGGCCATCCTCTTTGTTTGCGCCAAATAAAGCGCTATTTTCAAAAGATTGCTGCATGGCAGGGTTATGGTCGCACATTAGATGAGCCATAATAGCGATTTGATTAGCTTGATCCATTAGACCAAGGAATGTGGTATCAAGCATGAGGGCTTCTGTACGTTGCACAAATTTGTCAGCCGCGTCATCGTGCTCAATAACCTCTTCATGGTATCGATCAACAATTTGCTGATACGTATCTAAAGGATTGAACTCTTCTGGGCCATTTTCTGCGAAGGGGTCCAAAAACTGAATCGCTTCAACTGACTGTTTCATACAAGTGTGGCTCCTCGAATTACATTGCCTATGTTTCGCTTTGCTCTATCTAAACCTTGTTGGCCTAGGCTGCTAACGGCTGCACCAAGTAGCAATCGTGCTGCATTATCCATTCCTGGCTCTATAGCGCCTGACTCAGTTTCAAGGCTTGGATGCCAGTATAGCGGAAAACGTTGGCCTGGTTTATATAAAGTCGTATCAATCTCTGTCACTGTGGGGATGGCTTCTTCGGGAGCTAAACCCAGATGCTTATAGCGTACGTGTAGCCCAGGCTCAAGGAAATCATGCGTGGCATCGTCGCCTGCGGCCTCTAAGCTCTGCGCAACACCTTCACTTGCCCCACTTGCTAATGATGTCCCAAAATGACCGCCTTCAAAAGCTCCAGCATTGCCGTGTTCACCAAATCCGGCTGTCTGTGTTTGTCTTTCGGTTGATAAGGCAAAGTCAATGCCGATAGAAACGCCAATTGTTGGTACATAAGGCTGATTTAGCGTAGAGAGCCGAACGACATCACTATTACGAGGACTCGGTACCAACATAGCTGGCTGCATAATTTGCTCTTTAGGGTTTTGTAATAGCACTATTTTGCCGAGTATTTTTGCGTGCGGATAGTCGCAGACATCTAATGGTATTGGCATAAAATCGCCTTCTGTACGATTATCAGTGAGTACCGCTAGTGCTTCACTGCTGTCGTCGTCTGAAGATTCTGACCCATAAAATACCACTTGTTGGCCAAATTGCGTCTCAGCTTGGACAATCGAGGCTTCATAGGTTTCAAGTTGTCGCTCGACATTACTCATAAATACATAGTTTACTGAAGTGAACACGTATTGCAAATCAGTCGCATTTAGGAGTATACTTGCAAACATGTCGCAAAAAGATAATGATATTGCTACAGTTTTACGGAAAAATGGCTTGAAAGTTACCAAGCAACGCCTGCTCGTCTTTGAGACACTTGAAAAGTGTGAGCCGGTAACTATGAATGAGCTATATGACCTTGTGAAAGGTCAGCTTGACCGCGCTAGTTTGTATCGTATTATTACTGCTTTTGAAGAGTTGAGCATTGTATCTCGTATTAACATAGGCTGGAAGTACAAGATAGAGCTGAGTGATGCGTTCTCAGAGCATCACCACCATCTGACATGCATAAGATGTGGCAAGATTGTCCCAATCAATGAGGAGGAGCTTGAGGGTTTTATCGATTCTTTGACTTTGTCTCATAAATTTAAGCCAACAGAACATCAGATTGAGGTACAAGGCTACTGCGAGGCCTGTAGTAGCAAAAAGCAGTAATGCCTCTACTGGGCTCGGGATCCGATCTACCTCTGTTGGTGCTTGGTCTGGCTCCGGGGACTGGATTCGAACCAGCAACCTAAGCGTTAACAGCGCCTCGCTCTACCATTGAGCTACCCCGGAATACATTTAATTAACATGATCAATTCTATCTTCTAAGGAGTTAATTGTAAACAACTAACGTTTTTTAGGAGTATTGTTTGTTTAGGGAGCGGGTTTGTCTAGATGCCTCCCTTTGTTTTATGGTCTGACGTTTGTCGTATTTCTTTTTACCTTTACCAATAGCAATCTTAAGCTTTATGTACTTGCCTTTAGTTAGTAGCTCTATTGGGACTATGGTGGTGCCGTTTCTCTTAGCTAGGATTAGATTGTTAATTTCTTTTCTTTTGGCTAAGAGTTTTCTAGAGCGTGTTTTAGCTTCTTCGTTGATTGGGACACCGCTAGAACCGGTAATTGTGGCGTTTAGAAGGTAGAGTTCATTGTCTTTTACGGTAACGTAGGCTCCTCGTAGGTGACCATGGCCCATTCTAAGGCTTTTAGTCTCTGGTCCAGTCAGTTCAATGCCCACTACTAAAGAATCACCGAGTTCATAGTCGAATCTAGCACGGCGGTTAACAATCTTTTTTGACTGGTTAGACTTCTTCTTAGCCATAACAGATACATTGTAGTTAAGTTTAAGCGAGATGACAAATATGTCATAATATGTTAAAATATTTTTATGACTAGCAAGGAGCAGCTAGAGCAGTTTTATCCATTCGACGAGGCGGTGATCGATCAGGTCAGGCAGACTGCTGCATGGCAGAATCGCATGCACTTTAGCCAGCTGGCTGACTACTACGATATTGGTGATGGTCCAGAGGTTGTACCAGCTGCTGACGACCATAAAGCCTTCCAGGTTTTAACAATTAAACCAGGTGGAGATTATGATCATGAACAGGCCATGGTCTATCATCTGCCAATGTCTCTGCCGATCGATCAGAACATGACTATGCGGATGCTACGCTTATTTGGGGCGGACGAATCTAGACAGCTAATAGTGGCAGGCAATCCTAGTGCTGCAGGTCAAAAGTATGGCAAGCTTCGTTTTCGTGATCTTAGAAAGGTATGGGGTGGCGATTTATCGCCTACAGTTGACCCTTTGCTTAAATATCTCATAGAAAAAGGTATTTCTAGAACTGATCAGGTTGGTTTTTCTTATGGTGCAGATAAGGCTGCCGCTGCTAGTGCTCGAGCGGTCGACCACGATATTGCTGTAGAGCGAGGGGTCTGGATGGAGACAGCAGCATCACGAGACTACGGACCAGGGATAATAGGGTTGGCTAGACTCGGAATAAGATTTATGTCTGCAGCAGATGAGCTAGATAATTATGTGGAGAGCTGCGATAGCCAGCCGCTTATGGAAGCGCGCGAGTTCGCAGATGTTGGACTCACACGTTACTTAGCTGGTCTTGCAAGAGCCAGTAATCTTGCAATTGGTAATGCGCTTGCACACGGTGGATTTAGGTCACGTACCGAGAGAGCCATGATTGCCCAGCCAGAAATGCATACTACCCTAGTATGGGGGACTAACAGTGAGTTAGTTAACTATTCAAGAATGCTCGGCATGACAATTACCCTTAGGAGAAAGTTCGGTGAAGAAAGAATAGATTCTATGATTATGGAAGGCATGCATCATGCTGGTGGGGACCAGATAGATTTGCATGCGGCCATCGTACTGCAGGCACTTAGACCAGGGAGACGATTAATTTGAGCTAAACTCTTGTTTGGCAACGTTCCAAAGACTGGGGTCGTGGAGGATTACTTTACGGTAATACCAATACTCTGCTCCCCAGAACTCTATTTGCTTCATGCCGGTAGCTTTTGCGTAGGAGAATCTGCCTTTCAATCGGTTAGCGTTAATGGACTGGTTCTGTTCGGCTAGGCTAGTGCTAGTTATGCTTTGGCCATTAGGTGGCCACGCTTCAGCTTGCATCTCAGTTATGACCATGTTTCGACCTAGGAAGATCTTTTGAACTCCAGCTAGAAAAGCGTAGTACCAGGCTGGGAGTGGGTATTCGACGTAGCGGTGGGTGTAGTTTGCATCCCAGACTCTCATGTATACCGAAATACCAAAGATGTCTGGCTTTGGTTGGCCAGTAGGAAAACCAATTGAATTATTACTTCTTGAAACTATTATCTGATGGTTGGGATCCAGGCTTTTAACAAGATTATACTCAGTTACTAGTCGCTGGCGGCTATAGTTGGCGCAGTCACCGAAGCCTTTTAGAAAATACTCGTTTTCTAGTTGGTACTGCTGCAAGGCAGGATTATTCTTATATCTTTCTACAACTGCCTTCATATAGCTAAGCAATTGCGGCTCCCAAGTGTTCATGGGTCCAGCCGTGTTGACCCAGCTAGGCGGATGACATTCCGGCCAGCGAGGCTGCCTAAGCCCTAACGTTAAGATTACCTTGGCATGGGCAGCGTCAGCTTTAGCAAACTCCCAGTCGAGCTGAGAAAAGTTGTATATGCCCGGTTCGGGTTCGACGTCGCTCCAATAGCTCACTAACCTAAATTGTTTTACATTAATAGATATTAGGGAGTCCATAGTTTGCTCTGGGTTAAGACCCAAGCTTTGGGCATAGTCCGGAATAAAGCTTACTCCCAGTTGCAGCTTAGTATTTCGTTCAGAAAAAATATACCACTGCCCAATTATGTAGATAATTAGCACCATTATTACTATTGCTGCTAGGATAACCACGCTGAGTTTAGCGAATATGTTTTTATGCCAGTATTTTAGATAGCTGAGTTTTAAGCTTTTTATTAGTTTGCCAGAGTATGATTTATTTGGTTTTGACATATAATCTTAAGTAGCTCAGATGAAAATAAGCATTGTTATCCCAGTATACAACGAAGAGGACACTTTAAGAGAGTGTCTGGAGGCTGTGGCCTTACTTAGGCCCAGAGCCGATGAGGTAATAGTAGTAGACAACAATTCAACTGACGAAACTTATGAAATAGCCTCTTCCTTTGATTTCGTTAAGCTTCTAAGGGAAGATCGCCAGGGAGTTGTTTATGCTAGGACAGCCGGCTTTGATGCCTCTAAAGGCGACATAATTGCTCGTATCGACGCCGATACGCTGCTGCCTAAGGACTGGGTTAAGCAGGTACGGGCAGTCTTTAAGGACGATCGCCTTATGGCTGCGTCAGGTAAGGCTCAGTATTATGGTGCTTCCCTAGCTCATGTATTTAACGCAGTTGACCTTTACTTTAGAAGAAGCCTATCTAGGCAGCTTGATGGACGCTTGTATCTGTGGGGGGCTAATATGGCGATTAAACGTGAGGCTTGGGAGCGAGTTAAGGACTCGCTTTGCTACCAAAAAGACATACATGAGGATTATGATGTGGCAATTCACTTGCAAAGGCTTAATATGAGGGTTGCATTTGATGAACGTCTGGTTGCCCAGGTCAGTTCAAGAAGAATAGATATGAATTTCCTAGGCTTTATGGCTTATGTCTGGAAATCGCCTTCCACCTATGCCAAGCATAAGGAGAGTGTTTATAGGGCCATGATGCCTATCGTTATTACCTGCGCCATCGGCTACTTGCCGGCCAGAGTTCTATATAGGGGATACGATCCCGTCAAGGATAGCTTTAGCTTTACTAAGCTGCTTTCGCAAAGCGATAAGCTGACGCGAGTTGACCCGACCGTTAATGTGGCTTAAATAACTTCTTTTAGAGCCTCTTTTATCTGTTTTTCGTTTATGTCTGTGCCATCTATTTTTATGACCTTTTCGTTTGGCTTTGGCGGCTCAAGTTTCGAGGTGATGTCCCTAAACTGAGATTCGTCCATGTTCATTTTATATAAGTTACGGCTAGCGTGAGCTTCAACCGAGCGTTTGTAAGCTACTTCTTTAGGTGTTGTCAGCCAGATAATAACGGTTTTGGCATTTTTTTTATCGGCGATGGCTCGCAACTTTTGTCGGTCGCTATAGTGATTAAAGTTTGTATCGAAAATAACACTTTTGCCCTGAGATAGGAGATATTCCGCTGCATTATTAAGCTGAGCATAAAGCTCGTCGCTCTCCTTTTTAGTGTGGCTGGGGTTTGGGAAAAGTTTGTGTCTTTCCACGTCGGCCCATAGGTGTTGAGCCCCGGTTTCCTTGGCTAGAATCTTTGCAACAGTAGTTTTGCCAGCGCCTGGATAGCCAATAAAAAGGTAGAGAGTTTTAGCCATTAGTGGTCTATGCCCTTTTTTGCTAGGTATTTATTGTCAAAGTGATGCTTTATTTTACTCATATCGGTAGCTATGTCTGCGTATTTTAGTAGTTCTTTTGGAAAGTCTCGGCCGGTTAGGCAGAGGCTAGTTTTTTTATGTCTGTCTTTAATTAGTTTTTCTAGTTCTCCTTTAGTTATTAGGCCGTCGTGAGCTGCGTTGTTTATCTCGTCGCAAATAACTACGTCGTATTCCCCACTTGTTGCGCATTGGTAGGCTTTAGCATAAGTCTCCTGGGCTGCCTTTTTATGGTCTGCAGCTGTAATGTTCTTTTCACTTAAGTCGCCGGCTTTATAGAAGCCTTTGCCGCCTTTATAGAAAAAGAGTTGGTCTTTGTAGATCGGCGTGATGTCACGTATTGCAATATGCTCACTAACTCCCCAGTACTTAATGAACTGGATGAAAGCTATCTTGTTTCTGTTGCCTAAGGCCCTCAGTAGCAAGCCTAAAGAGGCGCTGGTCTTACCCTTGCCCTCGCCAGTATAGACAATAACTAAGGACGGTTTTTGCTTAAAGTCTTCAAATGCCATTGATTGCTACCTTTGTAGCTAGTTTACCACCCGAAGCTAAGGGCTATATGCCTAGTGCGTTGTCAATTTTCGGTCGGTCAAAGCCAACAATTATCTCTTTGCCTATTTCTAGCACAGGTATTCCGCGTTGACCAGACTTTTCTACCACCTCCTTGGCGGCGCTCGAGTCTTTGTCGATGTCTATATAGTTGTACTTAATTTTTTTATCGTCTAAATAGTGCATAGCTGTATGACAAAAGCCACACCAGTCTGCTCCATAGATAGTTACTTGTTTGTCGGACATATAGCTATATTCTAGCACCTTGGTTCTAGCATAAGTAAGTTTTTCTACAGCCAAAAGCAAGTCTTTTCCTGTATTAACTGTAGTGACAATTAACTTAGTGAAGGAAATAAATGGCAGTAGAAGAAGCTAGAGGGATAGCGCTAACCGAGAGAGACAAGGCCAGAGCTCGAGATCGGGCTGATAGGCTTGCTAGACCTTTAGGCGAGAAAGGTCTTAGAATTCCTGACTACGGCGCACATGTTGGAGATATTGCCATCAGGAGTCTAAGGCAAGAGAGTCCCGTTGAAGAGGATCGGTCACAGACCGATGTTCTTGGCTTTGACGTGGCTGGTAGGCGGGCACTGCCAAATAGGATAAATCTACTTCTTGCTTTGACGACTAAACAGCTGGATGGCAAGCTATTTGCGAAAAGAGATGAGCAGATGGCAGCTATAGAAGCAATGACTGGGCTTAGTGAAGAAGACAGGAAGGCCGCACAAGTCGAGCTTAGAGATGGCCAAGATAAGCGCATAGAGAGCGTATTTGACCCTAATGATAGTGTGATGAGAGGTTTAGCAGTTACCTCTGACGGACTACGTGAATTAATTGACTTCGCTGAAGATAGAGGCCTAGACACGACAGCGCTTATTGAGAGAAGACAGTCGATTAAATAAGTCTTCGTGTTGCGTGACATCTATCACAACTGTTATACTTATAGGAGATGAAACAGACGAAAGCGCCTGAGACGACGCCATCGCCTAGACCGGGAGTCGTACATAACAAAACCAAGGTGGGTAATCAGCCAAACCCGAGCTATATGTTTATAACTCTGGCTTTGGATATGAGCTGGAGATTGGCCGCATCCGTACTGGTACCGATACTAGCAGGTGTATTTTTAGATAAGGAATTTAACACTAAGCCTATTCTAACGATTGTTGGAGTGGTGCTGGCTTTGGCTTTTTCCTTTCTTGTATTAAGGCGAACATTGTCTCAAGCCGGTAACTACACTAGTAATATGAATGGGAGCAAGACGTGATCGGTAGGTTAAGTATTCTTGCCGATAGCGGACCAAAAGTCTTTATATCTCCAGAGCCAGTCATGAAGATTGGTGGATTGACTATAACCAACGCCGTTTTATATGGCTGGGTTTGCAGCTTCTTTATTATTGTCCTCATGATCTATGTAGCTAAACGAATGACCATTTGGCCCAAAGGGGGGATTATCCAATTAGTAGAAGTTGGCGTGACCTTTATTACCGATCTAGTGGAGGATGCCTTCGATAACAAAGAAGCTGGCAAGAAGTATGTGCCCTACTTTGTAACCCTGTTTTTCTTTATTCTGCTTAGTAACTGGCTGGGGCTGTTGCCAATAGTTGGTGAAGGCTTTCAAGTGGGCGGACACCCGGCGCTTCGGCCCTTTACTGGTGATTTGAACGGCACACTGGCTATGGGCGTCATTACAATGGGGCTGGTCTACTATGCCTCAATTAAAGAGTCTAAAGGCTTTAGAAACTACTTTAGACATTTCTTTGTTGGCAATCCTCTTAACCCGTTATTTCTCTTTATTGGCCTACTTGAAATAATAACTGATCTTACCCGCGTCATTAGCCTTTCCCTTCGATTATTCCTAAATATTACAATTGGCGAGATCCTAATATCTGTCTTTGCCTACCTTGGACATTTTCTAGCACCTCTGACTGCTCTGCCTTTTACTCTGCTGGAGTTTTTGGTAGCAGCATTGCAGGCATATATCTTTACGATCTTAGGCGTTATGTATCTAGCTATTACTGCTAATAGCGCTTACGAGCATGAGCAGCATTCTAACTTGGTCGAGGAACGACCAAAGAAGATGAAGCTATCGGCGGAAGGGGGTAAGGCTTGAGTGACTTAACCTGGATGGTAACGAATAATTTAACGAGTTTAAGAAAAGGAGAATAAATGGCAGCAACCGAAGCAATCAACACCACAATACTTGCTAAAGGTATAATCTTGGGCGGTGGTTTCATTGGCCCAGGTATCGGTATCGGAGTAATTGGAGGTAGTTACCTTCAAGCGGTTGGTCGTAACCCAAGTGCCGCAAGGTACCTGCTTGGACAAGCCCTAATATTCGTGGCTATTGTCGAACTGTTTGGTCTACTGGCCTTCGCATCAATATTTATTGTGGCTTAATAGGGAGAATACTAAGGATTTTAATGGTAAAGCAAAGTAACAAATTAGGAGCAATCAATGCTTGATCCCAAACTACTGGCTGACAGCAGCAGTGGCATTGGTGCGCTTGGATTTAATCTAAACGACTTTCTAATTCAGCTTGTTACTTTTGTTTTGGCTCTGATTATTCTAAAAAGATACGCCTTTACGCCAATTGCTAACATTCTAAGAAAGAGAAAAGAAACTATTGAGCACGGTGTGAAACTTGAAGAGGACCTAAAAAAGGAGAAAGCTGAGCTGGATAAAAAGGTTGACGACACTCTGCGCGCAACCAGAGTTAAGGCCGATGGCATTATCAGTGACGCCAAAGCTAGTGCACGGCAAACTGTTAAGGATGCCGAGGACCAGGCTAGAGTTAAAGCTGATGCTATCTCTAAGGAAGCGGAAGCGCAGATCGCTCTTTCAACCGACAAAGCCAGAAAAGAGCTTGAGGGTGAGCTAGTTGGGCTAATCTCAGAAGTTAGCAGTGCGGTTATTGAGGAAAAGGTTGATTCCGAAAAAGACGCTAAGTTAATTGAACGCAGCCTAAAAGAGCGAACGCTTAAGGAGGCTTCATGAAAACTCCTAGAACAGAGATTTCCCAGGTACTAGCGGACAAGCTTCTTAAGAGTGGCGTTACTCGTGCCTCAACTCGTTCAATTGCCGCTTATCTTTTAAGCGAGGGACGAACCCAGGAACTGGACTCAATCCTTAGAGACATTCAAGCTGATTGGGCAGCTAAAGGTTTTGTCCAAGTAATTGCTTCTAGTGCCCATAAGCTTGGACCTTCGTCTAATAAGTTAATAACCAAAAAAGTTAAGAGCGTATATCCTGGAGCCAAGAAGATTAATATTGCGCATGAGTTTGATGAAAACATTTTAGGGGGTGTTAAGCTGGAGTTTGCTAGCCAAAGACTGGATCTTAGCCTGAAAAGTAAATTAAATAAGTTTGAAGAACTTGCGAGAAAGAAAGGATGATAAAAGAGTAGCCAATGGCAGAACTATCAATAACTGATCTATCCAAAGATGTTCGAAAAGCAATCGAGGAGCTAAAAGCCCGACCGGAAATTGAAAATGTCGGTGTTGTTACTCGAGTTGGCGATGGTATTGCCTGGATTTATGGTTTAGCTAAGGCTGGACTTAGCGAAATGCTAGAAATTACTAACGATAGCGGCCAAGTGGTTACAGCTTTTGCTCTTAACTTAACTGAGGATGAAATTGGTGCGGTAATTTTAGGCGACGATAGCCTAATTAAGGCGGGCAATAAAGTTAATCTAACTGGGAAAGTTCTGGAAGTGCCTGTTGGGGAGGAGCTAGTTGGCCGCGTGGTTGATCCCTTAGGTAATCCCCTAGACGGTGGACCGGCTATTAAAACTAAGCAGACCTATAGGGTGGAGCGTCCTGCTCCGGGAGTGCTAGATCGAAAGCATGTCTTCGAACCCTTAATGACTGGCCTTATGGCCATCGACACCATGATTCCAATTGGCCGCGGACAAAGAGAGCTCATTATTGGCGATCGTCAAACAGGTAAGACCGCTATTGCCGTTGATACTATGGTTAACCAGGCTAGACAAAAGACCGGCGTTATTAACGTATACGTAGCCATTGGGCAGAAGCTGTCTAAAGTGTCTGCCCTAAAAGACAGACTGCAACGTGAAGGAGTTATGGATCAGACTATAATTGTTGCGACTTCCCCGGCCGACCCAGCTGCTCTACTCTATCTAGCACCATATGCTGGCTGTTCTATGGGTGAGTACTTTAGGGACAACAAAAAGCACGCTCTAATTATTTACGATGACCTATCTAAGCACGCAATAGCATATAGGCAGATGTCTCTGCTACTTAGGCGTCCACCGGGGCGAGAAGCCTACCCTGGCGATGTCTTTTACCTGCACTCTAGGCTACTGGAGCGAGCAGCTAAATTGTCTGATAGTCTTGGCGGCGGTTCATTAACTGCCTTGCCTATTATTGAGACTCAGGCTGGTGATATTAGTGCATATATTCCAACCAATGTGATTTCCATTACTGATGGCCAGATATTTCTTGAAACTAACCTGTTCTACCAGGGTATTAGGCCGGCCATATCCGTCGGTTTATCTGTCTCCCGTGTTGGGGGTGATGCTCAGACTAAGGCCATTAAAGCCGTTGGCGGAGGTATTAAGCTTAGCCTAGCCCAGTTTAGGGAACTCGCCGCCTTTTCTCAGTTCTCGACCGATCTGGATGAGGAGACTAGGCATACCATTGAACGTGGACAGAGACTGACTGAGCTACTAAAGCAGCCTCAGTATAGCCCTTACTCTATCTGGGAGATGTACACTAGTTTGTATGCGGCAGTTAACGGTGCCTTCGATAAAGTCCCGATTGAAAAAATTAAGGCAGCCCAAGAGGCGTTGCTTAGGGAACTAAAATCCAAGCATGCCAAGTTAACTAATGCCCTTAATACCGGGGATAAACCGACCGATGTGCAGAATAATGAGGTGCTTAAAGTCGCCAAGTCCATAACCCGTTCCTACGAGTCCAGCGAAAAGGAAAAGACGGAGGCTAAAACCAATGGCTAGTTTAATAATCTTAAAAAGACGGATTGGCTCGGTTAGAAACATGCGACAGATTACTAAAGCTATGGAGCTAGTATCGGCCTCTAAGCTTAGGCGGGCTCAACAGTATGCCGCTCGTAGCCGGGACTACAGGGACATTGCCTACGATATGCTTAGGAACTTGAATGCCTCAGCGGAAGTAGCCGAGCAGCCACTATTTGCCAAGCGTAAAGTAAAGAATAGGCTCTACGTTATTGTTACTTCCAATATGGGGCTGGCAGGAGCGTATAACTCTAACAATCTAAAGATGCTAACTGAAGGTCTAAAAAGGGACCAGTCGGAAAGCGTTAAAAGCCACGTTATTGTAATTGGCAATAAAGGAGCTCAGTTTGTCCGTAGACTTAAGGGCGTTGAGTTAGTGGCGGTTTACCCGCCCTTTAGCGATCAGCCGACAGTTAATGAGATGCGGCCTTTGCTAACAACAGTTATAGATATGTATGAAAAAGAGCAAGTTGATGATGTTGAGGTTATATATACCATTTACCACTCAGCCGTTTCGCAGCAAGCAGTAACTCTAGAGGTCTTGCCTGCTCCTGCCCCAGATAGGCAAGAAGGCGCATCGAGTGTTAATAATTTTGAGCCGGACATTGAGGCGGTAATTGAAGAAGCGACCACTAGACTAGTGGAAGCGCAAATCTGGCAAGCAATTCTAGAAAGTTTAGCCTCAGAACATGCTATGCGTATGATAGCTACCAAGAATGCTACAGATAATGCTAACGAGTTAATTGGTGACTATACCTTGGAGCTAAATACCGCTAGGCAGGCAGCTATTACCCAGGAGCTGGCGGAAATATCTGGTGGAGTGGAGGCGTTAACGACATGATAGGCTTTGAAGGAGCACCAACGGACAGAAACGACCTAGACATTATGGCCCAGGAGGCTGCAATGACCTTGCTTGCCCATATCAGCCGAGAGGCCTCTGCCCATCAGCTAAGTTTGCTTGATAGCGATCCACTGATTGATGAGCCATGGCCCGAAAGTATGACTCTTCATAGATATGACAAGGAAATGCTGCGACGTTATCGTCATATGGCTAGTCTGCTCGGCGAGGGCTATCCACTGACTGCTGCCGCTGAAATGGCTTCTGGAAGCAGTATAGAGCTACTTTACCGCGAGCCATGGAATAGGCCGTTTGACCAGAAGCGCCCACTCAGAACAAGTGAATTTCTAGAAGAGCTTACCACCGGATACATCTATGGTAGAGGGTCGACGGCAGTAGCAGATAAAAGAGAGGAAGGAGTATCAGAATGCCAACTACCACTAATGTAAAAACAAACAAAGGCAAGATTACTCAAATTGTTGGAGTGGTCGTAGACGTTGACTTTACTAGCGGCAAGTTGCCGGCCATTAACAATGCCCTTGAGACTGAACTAGCCGGCAAAAAGCTGGTTCTTGAAGTTGCCCAGCACCTAAGTGAGTCTAGCGTTAGAGCGATTGCTCTAAGTTCCACAGACGGTCTTAAGAGAAATACCGAGGTTAAGGATACTGGTTCTTCCATTAGCGTTCCAGTTGGCGACGATACCTTAGGCCGAATGTTTAACGTAATTGGGGAGCCAATAGACTCTAAGCCAGATAAGTTCAAGCGGACTGCCCCGATACATAAGGATCCGCCACCATTAGTTGATCAGTCGCCAACAGTTGAAATTCTTGAGACCGGCATTAAAGTTATTGACCTAATTTGCCCTATGACCAAAGGCGGCAAAGCCGGGCTATTTGGTGGTGCTGGTGTTGGTAAGACTGTCTTAATCCAGGAGCTAATAAATAACATTGCTAAGTTTCACTCTGGCTACTCAGTCTTTGCCGGCGTTGGCGAAAGAACCCGTGAAGGTAATGACCTATACTTCGAAATGCAGGAATCTGGCGTTCTTAAAAATACTTCCCTTGTCTTTGGGCAGATGAACGAGCCGCCTGGTGCTAGGCTTAGAGTGGGTCTAAGCGGCCTAACTATTGCTGAAAGCTTTAGAGATAAGGGCAATGACGTGCTGCTGTTTATAGACAATATCTTTAGGTTTACTCAGGCAGGAAGCGAAGTATCGGCCCTCCTTGGTCGTTTGCCTTCAGCTGTTGGCTACCAGCCAAACTTGCAGCAAGAAATGGGTGCTTTGCAGGAAAGAATTACTTCAACAAAAGAGGGATCGATTACCTCAGTGCAAGCAGTTTATGTGCCGGCTGACGACACCACTGACCCAGCTCCAGCCACTACCTTTGCTCACCTTGACTCAACTATCGTTCTTAGTCGTGCCCTAACGGAAATCGGCATATACCCGGCTGTTGATCCTCTGGACTCGACCTCCAACATTCTTGACCCAGAGATCATTGGCGAAGAGCACTACAATGTTGCTCGTGAGGTTCAGAGGGTGCTGCAGAGATATAAGGATCTTCAGGACATCATTGCCATACTTGGCATGGAAGAATTAAGTGAAGAAGATAAGCAGCTAGTCGGCCGTGCTCGTAAGATTCAGCGGTTCCTATCCCAACCCTTTTACGTGGCTGAGCAGTTTACTGGCAACAAAGGCACATACGTTAAGATAGACGACACCGTTAAGAGTTTTAAGGAAATTCTTGATGGCAAGCATGACTCTAAGAGCGAGAGCGCCTTCTACATGAAGGGCGACATCTCTGAGGTTAAGTAATGTTTGATTTTGTCCTGGTTAGTATTAGCGGTAAAAAGTTTGACGAACAAGTCCATGAAGTCATACTCCCAACTAAGGACGGCGAGATTGGTGTATTGGCCGAACATATGCCGCTAGTTAGCGTAGCTAAGGCTGGAGTGGTTACCGTTAAAAGAAAGCCCCAGGAAGACGAAAGTCAACATGAGCTATTCGTTATTAACGGCGGGCTTATAGAGGTCGCTAATAACAAACTACGGATATTGGTCGATGAAGCTGACCGAGCCCAAGACATTAATGAAGCAGAAGCCCAAAAAGCCCTAGAGCGAGCCCAGAAGATGCACGCAGAGGCTAAAGACCAAGTCAGCCTAGATCACGCTCAACAACTAGTCGATAGATACCAAGTTAGGCTTCAAGTAGCTAATATCCGGCGTCGTCACCATAAGTAGTCTTAAAGTGCCCTCGTTTATCTTGTAACATTCTCTGCACTGTTCTGGTAGCCTCAGCTATTCGTCTTCGCCTAGCTGGCTCTCCGCCAGTTTGAGAGAGTTGCTGAGCCTCGACAATGGCAGTCCTGGCTAGACCAGCAGCACTTGGTGGAGCTTGCTCCCAGATGTCTGATTCCTGATCTTGGGTTAGTTGTGGGTCTCTTTCTAAATCTGCTGCACTTGGCATACTAGCTTCCCTCTTTAGTGTCTTCATCCTAAACATATTCACATTAGTTTTATGTAAAAATTTATACCACTAGGCTATCGTTTGTAATTTAAATCACACTCGTGTAGAATAATTTCTTGTTTTAAACAATAAACACTTAAGCGATAAATTTTGACTCAAGAACAATTGCCTCACGGAGATTTTTATATGTCTGAACCAGCTAGCCAGCTTACTCTTCTGCCATTTGGTGAGGGCAAGATAGGCCGCGACAAACGTGCCAGCGACGAGCTGGTAGCAAGTCAACTACCTAACTATTTGCGACCAATTAATATGCCTAAGACTGCTGACTGTGTTGATGGACGCAGCATTGTTTCCATGGCTGATGGCACTAATGACCCGGATGTTTTAAACGCTCGAATTGCCCATCAGTTGCCTGGCGGACTAGTTTTAGCCGTTTCTAAAGCTGCGGTAGCCTCAGACTTAGTAGTAGTTCGAGATGCAAAGAGTATGCGCGGTGCTTACGAGACGATGCATAAGCTACTGGCAGATTTAGGCTATCAGGACGGCGGTCACGCGGATTGTGGTGCCAGTAAGCATGTTGAAAACTCCGTAGCTAAGGCTTTAGATGAAGAGGTTGTTGGCGCAACTCTGTCTACGCTTGATGCAATGCCTGTGGGTTTCTCTGAGGTTTATGGACTTAACGCTAGGACCAAACAAGAACGTCTTATGAATGGCTTCTATACAAATTGGTCTCAGGGTTGGCACGAAGATTTTCTAAGCCAGAGAGTTCCAGGCAATTTCGCTTTCCTAAAAGAGGAAGATGGTGAACTTCATGGGCATTACGAGCAAGGAGTGACTTTGCCGAATGGCCCAGGTTTTGCCAAGAACGCCTTTAATGAGGAAGTGGGCGGATCGTTGTTCTGTATGACGCTAGGAACCCTACAAACGCTTGTAGTGGATTTGTCTAGAAAGGTAGCGCTTAGCCAGCGCGAAAGACAGCGTTTTGAGCTCGAGATGCAGCAAGATGCCTTCAGCGTTCTTAACTTGCTGGCAACTAATATACCGGTCTTTTGAGGGTACTACTCTAAGAAGTTAGCTCTTTACAAAAGTCTCTTCTGGGCGTAATCTTATCTCATAAATAAAGTGGAGGACAAAAAGTAATGTTTGGGAGACAAAAAGCGTCAACTTTGATGTCAGAGTTTCTTGGAACTGGCATATTAACTTTTGTAATATTAAGCGTACAGCGATCAACGATCGGTGTACCGTTTTTTATAGCGCTAGCGGCAGGTATTGCCCTGGCCTTGTCGACATATATTCTTCATGAATCTAGTGGGGCGCATTTTAACCCCGCTATTACTATTGCTGTATGGACAGCTAGAAAAATATCCTCAGCCATGGCAGTTATCTACATTGTCATGCAACTACTTGGAGCTTTACTAGCATCAGTACTATACGCTTACTTTGCTAATACCCATCTGCAGTCTATTGGCGGGCACTACACAACTAGAATACTAGTTGCAGAAGCTGTCGGTACGGTAATCTTTAGCTTTGGCATTATGGCTACTGTGTATAGGAGATACACGCCTAGTGCAGTAGCAGTATTTTCCGGTGTTTCATACTTCATCGGTATAATTATTGCCTCTGCTGGAAATGCAGCTCTTGGTTTACTTAACCCAGCTGTTGCGCTTGGCGTTCACGCTTGGGTATGGGGAACGTATGTGCTGGGACCAATCCTGGGTGCCCTAATTGGCGTTAACCTTTACGTCTTGCTCTACACTAACAATAAAGACGCTGTTGTATCAGCCAACGTTGTAGCTAAGGCTAAGAAAACTAGCAAGAAAAAGTCTTAGTTCTTAAGTAGATAATTTTCAAAGTCGGTAATACCGGCTCTATCGCGTGAGAACCTGGTCTGTTTGTTAAACTCCAGGTTCTCTACTTTTTTATAGACTGCCTCTACTAGTCGTGACGTTCTAAGTATGTCCTCGGGCTCAGGCTGAAACTGCAGGGTCATTTTACTCTTATCTGTAGCTTCAAGGTAAACTACCCGGCAAAGCACGTTATTTACGTTTGAGAAGCGAGGATGGTTTTTAACCAGTAAAGCGTAAAATAGTAACTGGTTTTTATGTTGCCAGGCTTTGATGGCGCTGGTTTTGGCTTTAGTGTCGAAGCTAGAAAGAGGAGAGCCTGTTTTATAGTCGGTTATTATAGCGGTGTCGCCTTCAAGCGATATATTATCTATCTTGCCGCCAATATATGCTCTGCCTTGACGCTGACGTTTTATTCTAAATTCCGCATAAGCTTCTTTAGGTAGAGTTACGAGTTTATCTTTAAAGAGCCTACTTATTAACTCTCTGCCCTTTTCTAGTTGTCTGGCTTTCTCTAAGTCTGTTAAGAAGGCTAGGTCTAAGCTTTTTGTAAAAGATATAGTAATGGTTGGAATAGAAAACTTACCTGCAGTTGTTAGGTTTTGAGCTGTCTGCATAGCTTCATGCATAGCGCTACCAAAAGCTAACGTTTCATTACTGGCTTCTGGAAGTCTGAGGACGGCGGCCTCTAGGAATTTATCTGGCCCATAGTTAACAATGTCTAGGTACTGGTTGAAGTTGGTAGCAGTAAGTTCAAAATTTTCCAATGTCGGCGACAAAAGTTTTTTAAGGTCTTTTGTTTCTGGTTCTGGCCAACGTAGAGATGTTTCCAGCAGATTAATACTTTCTAGCTTGGAGCTAGGTTTTAACGAAGGGGTTGGCTCAATACTCAGGAACAAGTGCGAAGTTAGTACTTTTGTGCCGTCGCTACTCTGCGCATAGCTAGCAATACTAAGGTTGGTTTTAGCTCTGGTAGCGGCAACGTAAGCCAGGCGAGCATAATCGTCGGCGTGCTCTCCATAAGGACTTAGGTTAACGTTCAAAGGAGATTTTAGACGACGGCTACTAGGTCGCCATTCGCTTTCTACGGCATCAATTACATACACCGTGTCGTACTCTAGGCCCTTAGCGCCGTGTACCGTTCTAAGCTCAATAGAGCGCTCTGGGCTAGAGTACCAGGAAGTGTCTGTTATTTGTTTGCCTAGACTTCGGTTTAATCGGACAAAGCCTAGAAAGTCGCCTAGCCTTGGTAGAGTGCCTAGTGACTGAGCGTATTCGCTAACCAAGGCATTTAGCGTGTTGAGGGCGCTTAAGCAATCCAAGTAGCCTTGGTTTATCTCCTTTACCGCTAGATAGTAGTCTTTGTATGGGCTTGTTAAGACTTTAGAAGGTCTAATGCCAAGGATTGTTTCCAAGATCACCGGAAAGGGCTCACTAAGCGACAGTTGTTTTAGGTAGACAAGCCAGCGGGCGATGTCTCTAAGTTCGCTCGATTTGCTCTTCAGTAATGCGCTAAACCAGTCAGCCTTATTCTGCCTTTGGGCCAGGGCAAACTGCCAAAGTACATAAGGCTCTATTGACCAGGCGGGATGACCAATGACCTGAGCCAGTGACTCGCTGACGCTTAAGCCTTCGCCGCTTTTAAGCCCTTCAATAATCTCCAAGATGTATATGATTTGCTTTACTAAAGGTTGCTCAAGCACATCATTTTGCCTTTCGTAGGAGACCGGAATATTTTCTTGTGCCATGAACTTGCTAAGTTCCACCAGGCTTGAGTGATGACGAGCCAGTACGGCAATGGATTTGTCTTTTGAAGTAACAAACTCTTTTTTAGCGAGAGAGGCAATAAAGCCATACTGTTGCTCCTTGGTCGGAAGAGCGTAGCGGCTAACTTGGCCGATGTCTTTGTTTGACTGCGCGCGGAGATTCTTAGCAAATTGCGGGTCAATATATACTAGCCTGCTAGTGGAGTTGTCTATTATTTTCTCCGAAGCTTTTAGAATCTTAGCGGTGGAGCGGTAATTGTCGCTCAAAATTATGGTTTTAACTTCTTTTAGGGAGTTAATAAAGGCCAACATATTACTAAGTTCTGCGCCGTTAAAAGCGTAGATACTTTGATCGTCGTCCCCGACTGCCATAAGGTTAGGCCGGCCATTAGCTGCATAGCTGTCAGCTACTAAGTAGGCTAAGCGGAACTGGGCCTTAGTAGTGTCTTGGAATTCATCAATAAGGATGTAGCTATACTTTTCTTGTACTAGTGACCTGAGCTCGCTGGAGCTTTCTAGCTTAAATGAAACTTCCAGTATCATGTCGTCGTAGTCGTAGTAGTTCATTTTGCTTAAGCTGTCCCTGTACGCTTCGTAAACATCTGCTAGATATAGCCACCAGTCGTCAGCGCTTCGTTCTCTAAACATCTTTTTCTGGCCACCAATTGACTGAACTAGCCCTTCTTTCCACTTACTAGTGTTGCTAGTTTTGTTGGTGCCGTCGTCGAGGTCGATGGCCTCCTTTAGAGATAGCTGAATCACCTGGTCTAGGGGTGTAAAAAGGACGTGTGTGTTAGTTTTTTGAGGCGGCAAGCTAAGAATCTTTTTATACAGTTCGGGCAAATTTTTGTAGCTTAGCGCTGGGCTAATAATGTCTATAAGTTGTGGCTCTAATACTTTTAGGTAGCTTAGGTTATCTTTAATAACGCTCCTTAGGGCTCCGGGTGTAAGGCCAGCCTCTTTGGCTACTTTTAAAGCTTTTTGTATTTCGTTTAGCGATGTGTAACGACCATTGAACTTTACTGTTAGGGGGTTACTGTGCGGTAGCTTGGATAGGATATCCTGGATTATTTCCAACTGAATAGCATCCGGTGCTATGGACAGGCTAGCACCACTATAGAAGTGTTCTGGGAAAAGCTGCATAATTTCGCTACAGAAGCTATGAAAAGTTTGTACGTTAACGCTACTTGCTTGAGGGCCAATTAGGCTGAGTAGCCTCTCGCGCATATTTGTGGCTGCAGCATTAGTGTAGGTAAGGCAAAGAATGTTGGAGGGTTCGGTGTCGGTTTTAATTAATATATTAGCTACTCTTCGGCTAAGCAGCTCGGTTTTACCGGTACCTGGTCCAGCAATTACTAGTAGAGGCCCATCAATATATTTGACGGCCCGACTCTGGGCCGCATTTAACCCTCG
>Ga0335073_10000233_pt1 | contig 70040 bp, 64 predicted proteins | sample Lox_Sample_22_FD_207093 | JGI IMG/M metagenome (GOLD analysis project Ga0335073, IMG submission 207093) | Soil microbial communities from Loxahatchee National Wildlife Refuge, Florida, United States - Lox_Sample_2.2 | ecosystem: Environmental > Terrestrial > Soil > Wetlands | place: USA... | reverse complement strand
GTCCGTGGGCAGCGGCCGGGGTTCCCGTTGTGGAACCGTTACCGATTGATTTTTCAGGGGCATGTGAGATCGGTCACGCACGGGGAACGGGTCGTTCTATTAGGGTTCATCGGCAGGAGACCCCCCATGCTATCCGGACGGCCTACGCGAGCAATCGTGCATGCTCTCGACTGGTTGGCGGAACGCGTTTTGCCGCCAGACGACAGACCAGACCATCTGAGAACCGGGCAGCGCGGCGAAGAAGATGCTTACTTCCACCTGCGGCGTCAGGGCTATGCGATGGTAGCGCGAAATTTCCGTTCGCCGCGTTGCCGGGGCGAGATCGACTTGATCGGATGGGACGGAGACGTCCTTTGTTTTATTGAAGTTAAAACGCGAACCACGCGCGACGTGAAGCCCGGCGAGGCGGCGGTGGACCGGCACAAACGGCGGGAACTGGCTGTGGTCATCCGTGATTACCTTCGGCGCTTTCCACCATCGTGCCAGTGGCGTTTCGATGTAGTAAGCGTATACTATGAATCACCGAACACAGGCCAGCCGCAGATCGAAGTCTTTCGTCGTTCCTCCCTGTCGGCTTAGGACGGAGTTTTTGGTCGATACCTAAAATTAAGGGGCTTAGAGAGTTGCCTGAACTTAGAAAAGATCCTATTGTCGGCCGCTGGGTGATCATTTCCACCGACCGGGCCAAGCGCCCAACCGATTTTGCAAGGGAAAATGTGAAGTTGAAGGGCGGCTTTTGCCCCTTCTGCTACGGAAACGAGAGCAAGACGCCGCCGGAGATCCAGGCCTACCGGCCAAGTTCGAACGGCGGGCCGGCTTCGCAGCGCGACACGCCGGGCTGGACCGTCCGGGTGGTGCCGAATAAGTTCCCGGCCCTGGGAATCGAAGGGAACATGAACCGGCAGGCCGAGGGCATGTTCGACCGCATGAACGGCATCGGGGCACATGAAGTCATCATCGAAACCCCGGATCACTCCGCCAGCCTGGCCACCTTGCCTCCCAAGCGCATCGAAGATGTTTTGTGGACCTTCCGCGACCGCATTCTGGATCTGAAGAAAGACCGCCGGTTCAAATACATCTTGATCTTCAAGAATCACGGCGAAGCTGCCGGAGCCTCCCTGGAGCACGCCCATTCTCAGCTGATTGCGCTTCCCATTGTGCCTATCAATGTGACCCAGGAACTGGAGGGCGCGAAGCAGTACTACCTCTACAAGGAGCGGTGCGTTTTCTGCGACATTATCCGGCAGGAGACGGAAAGCGGTGTTCGCGTTGTCGGGGAAAATGAAAATTTTTTAACGATCGCGCCTTACGCGCCGCGCTTTCCCTTTGAAACATGGGTGCTCCCAAAACAGCACGAGTCGGCGTTCGAGAACTCGTCATCACACATGTACGAAAACCTGGCGAGATCGCTGAAGACTCTGCTCACCAAAGCGGACCGCGTGCTGGACAATCCGCCCTACAACCTGGTGATTCACACTTCTCCGGTGCAGGACCCGACCAACGACCACTATCACTGGCATGTGGAGTTCATGCCCAAGCTGACCAAAACTGCGGGCTTCGAATGGGGGACCGGGTTTTATATCAATCCGACGCCGCCGGAGGAAGCCGCGAAGTTCCTGCGCGAGGCCAGCGTCGAGGAGCCGGTTCCAGCCGCGGTTGGCTAGGGTGCTGGCAGGATTTTGTAAAAATGAGGGCGCGGCCAGAAAGCCGCGCCCTTTTCAGTTGGACGGAGAGAGATCGAAACGTAGGGAGAGAAAGAATGTATGTTGGCGCCCCTCCCCAGGTTCCGGACTTCGCATGAGAGTACCCGGTTCACGGGCGGAGTTTGTCACCAAATTGTAAAAAGGTTGAGGCGCCTAACCCTGGGTGCGATCCTGGAACTCATCGTGCCAAGCCATTTGGATGGCTTCCAGTTTGCCTTCGTTGGAGGCCTTGGGATCGCCTTTAAAGTCAGTCAGTTCGGTGACATACCGGTGCAGATCGGTGAAGCGGACGGTTAGGGGATCAAGATCAGGATGCTTTTCGGAAAGCAGAATGCCGATGTCTTCTGCATCGTCCCAGGTGAGCGGTTTGGGCATGACAAACTCCAGAGTTGAAGGTTTCAGGGGTTTGTAGGTTTCAAAGTCTGGAATCTCAGCCGGCCGCGGCGATCACTGAGAACTTGCCGCTGCCAACCTTGAACTTCTGAAGCTTTGAAACCTGACTCTCAATGCTGTTCTTCCGAGACATAGTTCCGGTTCCAGGCCGGAATTTCCACCACAACTTTGCCCGGCTTCAGAATCTGCGCCTGGCAGCCGAGACGCGAGTTTAACTGTAGATCGGCGGCCATGTCGAGGCGGTCGGCTTCGTCGTCATCCATTTCAGACAAATTCTCCTTACCTTCCTTGATCCAGACGTGGCAGGTGGTGCAGGCGCAGTTGCCGCCGCACGCGTGGTCGAGCGGCACGTCAAAATTCAGAGCGACGTCGAGAATCGATTGCTCCTTGCCGTGATCTTCATAGGGCAGCTTGCCCAACTCGAATTGCACCGTCTTGCCTTCAGGCAGGAAGATGACTTGCACCGTGTTTTCACCGGGAGCATCTTCGGTCAAAGTGCCGGCTCCCTGAGTTTTCTCTTCTGACATCTTCACCTCAATCTCCTTTGCATTGTCATCCTGAGCCGCTTCCTTTTGCGGCGAAGGATCTATGCATTCGGCAGCCAGTTGCATCCATCCTTCGGCGCGGAAAACTGCGCCTCAGATGACAACATCATTCAAACTCCGCTTTTGCTACGGGGTGAGGCGCGGCTGGGCCTTCGCCCAGATCGGCCTCATCCATCGTCTTGCCTTTGAGCGCAGTAGAAACCGCGCTGTCCATCATTAATTCCGCCAGGCGCATGGTCCCCTGATTAAGTGCGTCGATGGCGTTGCGAATTGCCTGATAGTCCTCCCCGGCCATCACCGCGCGCAAGGCCTTCTCCATCTTGGCGATCTGTTTCTTCTCGCCGGTAGTTAGCTGACCCCATGCCGGGCTGTTCTTGCCTTTATCCAGCGCCGCGAGAATCGTCTCGGCCTCCCGGCGAGCTTCGATCACCTGGCGCTTGCGAAAATCTTCTTCCGCGTTGTCAAAGGAATCGAGGATCATGCTTTCGACCTGCTCGTCGCTGAGGCCGTAGCTGGGCTGGACTTCGATCTGCGCTTCGGTGCCGCTGCGCTGCTCGCGCGCGGAAACGTGCAAAATGCCGTTGGCATCGATGAGGAACTTGACCTCGACGCGCGGCATGCCTGCGACCATCGGCGGAATGCCTCGGAGATCGAAGCGCGCCAGCGAGCGGCAATCATTGGCGAGTTCGCGCTCGCCCTGGAGAACGTGAATTGCGACGTTGGCTTGGCCGTCGACCTGCGTAGTGTAAAACTGGGTAGCCGACGCGGGTATGGTGGAGTTGCGCAGAATGATCTTGTCGGTCACGCCGCCGGCGACCTCGATGCCCAGCGAAAGCGGCGTGACATCGAGAAGCAGCATGTTCTGCGTGGCTTCCGACCCCCCGCCAAGAATGTTGGCCTGTACCGCTGCGCCGAGCGCCACGACTTCATCGGGATTGAGATCGGTATGAGGCTCGCGCTGAAAAAGTTCTTTGACTAAGGCTCGGACTTTCGGGATGCGCGTCGACCCGCCGACTAGCACGACCTCGTCGATTTGTTCCGGCTTGAGGTTGGCATCTTTCAATGCCTGCTTGCAGGGACCAACGGTTCGATCGATGATGGGCCGAATCAGCTGCTCAAATTGCTCGCGAGCGATCTCGCGTTGATAGCGCTTGTTGCCGGGCAATTGGATGTCGAGTTTGATGGATGGCTGTGATGAAAGCCCGATCTTGGCTTCGATCACGGCTTTGCGAATCGTGGCGACTGCCTCGCCATTGCGCGAAAGGTCGATCCCTATATCGCCACGAATATCGTCGAGAGCAATGCGGATGAGCAGATTGTCGATATCGTCGCCGCCGAGGTGAGTGTCGCCGTTGGTGGCGATGACTTCGAAAATGCCGTCGTGCAGCTTGAGAATTGAAATGTCGAAGGTGCCGCCACCAAGATCGTAGACCGCCACGATGCCGTTCTGCTTTTTGTCGAGGCCGTAGGCAAGCGACGCGGCGGTGGGCTCGTTCACCAGGCGCAGAACATCGAGCCCGGCGATGCGGCCGGCATCTTTAGTCGCCTGCCGCTGGGCGTCGTTGAAATAGGCGGGAACTGTGATGACCGCTTTGCTGACGGGTTCTCCGAAGAAGCGCTCCGCGTTGCGCTTGAGCTGGCGCAGAATCAGCGCGGAAATCTCGGGCGGCGTGAACATCTTTTCGCCCAGCCTGATGCGCAGAACTTCGCCGGGTGAGAGATCCTCGGCGAGGCGAAAGGGAAAGAGCTTCAGTTCGTCCTGAATGTCCTCGACGCCCCGGCCCATCAGCCGCTTGATGGAATAAACCGCCCTCTCGGGGGTCTCAATCAGAAAGCGCCGCGCCGCATTGCCAATGATTGGCTGGTCTTTTTCATCGAGCGCAACCACTGAGGGGACCAGGTTGGAACCGTCTTCCCCCGGGATGACGACAGGCGTCTCCCCCTGCATGAAAGCCACCAGTGAATTGGTGGTTCCGAGGTCGATACCGACGATGTGATCAGATGCCATGGTCCAATGCAGTAGCGAGCTGATCGCGCGATTGTTGCGTCGCAAATCACGCGACGCATCGCGCAGCTCGTCTGGATCCTTCGCTGCGCCAAGAACGCCTGCTCAGGACGACAATCAACGGTTCAGCTTTCCAGCACTTCGTTCACATCCCTTACCAGATTGCGGATGTAGTTTCTGCGGTTGAGCACATCCACCATCTTGTCGAGCGCGCGTTTGCGCTCGTCGGGCGAAACGGCTTGCCCAGCGCTCTCGCGATCGATCAAGCCGTCCCACGTCTTCCAGTCACCCTGCAACTCTTGAAGCAGCGCGTCAAACTTCTCTTCGAGTTCGAGCTTCTGCCTGCCAACCTCTTCAATCAGAGCGGGATCGTCCTCGCCCATTTTCTTCTGTGTGCGCAGTTGCTCGAGCTGCATATTCAACTCGAACACTTCTTCCAGCAAATCCGGGGGAACAATCTGTTTCTTGACTTCGCCCGAGGCACGGGCCTTTTCGGTCGCGGCCTTCGATTGCTCTTCGAGTTCTATGCCTTCCAGCCGCAGAAGGTACTGCGTGCGTTTGACCGGATCCTTCAAGGTGCGATGCGCATCGTTGAGCATGGAGCTTTGTTGCAGGCTCCACTCCTGTTCGCGGCTGCCGGCGCGAGCGTTGAGATCAGGATGGAGCCTGCGGCTGAGTTCGTAGAAATCCTTTTCCAGCACGGCGAGATCGAGGTTCAGCTTGCGCCGAAGGCCGAAGAACGTGAAGTAGTCGACGGGCGCCGGCGGCTGCACCTTGCCGCAGGCCTCGCAAAAGTGGACAGCGCGCATAGTCCCGCAAGACCAGCAGGATTGAGTTTCCGCGGATGCGAGTCTTGCAGAATTGTTCGTCAGTGTCGAGGGCATCGTTTAGTTACCTGGCCAGAAACTTTACCGCCGAGCACGCAGAGGACGCAGAGAACCAGGAGGAAGAAACCCAGCTCATCTCGGCGCGCTCAGCATCCTCGGCGGTTGACTTTCCTCCTAAGCGGCAGAGAGATCAGGCTGAGAACGAAGTCCCGCAGCCACAGGACTTGGTCGCCTGGGGATTCACGAAGACGAATCCTTGCTGCATCAGCGTTTCCTGATAGTCCAGGGTCATGCCATGCAAATAGATAAACGACTTCGGATCGACAAACACCCGCACATCCTCGAACTGAAAGATACGGTCGCGCTCCCGAGGCTGCGTGTCGAAGCGGATGTTATAGCTAAGCCCCGAGCATCCACCGCCCTGCACGCCGAGACGCAGTCCGCCGACATGGGGCGCGATGCCTTCCTTGGCCATCGCGGAGCGAATTTTACCAATGGCCTTCGCGGTGACCTGAATTCCCTTCGCCACCGGCGCAGATTGTTCGATCGTTGTGGTCATTCGCTCTACTCAACACCTTGTCATCCTGAGCCCGCCGTCTTTGCGGCGAAGGATCTGCGCAACTGGCTTTGACTTCATCGATTCTTCGCTGCGCCCAGGATGACAGCAACCGTGAAGTTACTTCGCTTCGGCTGCGACCGGCTTGGCAACTTCCTGCTTCTTCTTCCAGTCGCCGATGGCGGCGCGGATCGCATCCTCGGCCAGCACCGAGCAGTGAATCTTGACCGGAGGCAGCGAAAGCTCCTTGACGATCTCCGTATTCTTGATCGCCAGAGCCTCCTCGATCGTCTTGCCCTTCACCCATTCGGTCGCGAGCGAAGAAGAAGCAATGGCTGAGCCGCAGCCAAAAGTCTTAAACTTCGCGTCCTCGATGATGTTGGTGTCGCGATTGACCTTGATCTGCAGCTTCATGACGTCGCCGCACTCGGGCGCGCCGACCAGGCCGGTGCCGACTTCGGGGCTGGACTTGTCCATCGAGCCGACGTTGCGCGGATTGTTGTAGTGATCGATTACTTTGTCGCTGTATGACATTCGGTTCTCCTGAGTCTTTTTGTAATTCTCTCAGCGGCTAAAGCCGCAAATCAATCGAACTCGTTGCGGCACGGCTAAAGCCGTGCCCTGATACGAGCCGCAGTTGCGCTCGCTACCCGGTACTCGCAACTCCGTACTTTTACTCTCCTGCCCACTTCACATCCTTCAAGTTGATACCTTCCTTCGCCATTTCGTAGAGCGGAGAAAGCTCGCGCAGACGCTCTACCGTTTCGATGACGCGGTCGGCGACGTAATCAACTTCGGCTTCGGTGTTGAAGCGGCCAATGCCGAAGCGGATCGAACTGTGCGCCAGGTCGTCCCCGGTGCCGAGAGCCTTCAATACATAAGATGGCTCCAGCGTCGCAGAGGTGCACGCCGATCCGCTGGAAACGGCAACGTCGTTAATTCCCATCAGCAGCGACTCGCCCTCCACATAGGCAAAGCTGATGTTGATATTGCCGGGCAGGCGATGCTCCATCGAGCCGTTGATATAGACCTCATCCAGTTTGCCCATAATGCGGTCGCGCAAACGATTCCGCAGGCCAGCCAAACGGCAAGACTCCTTCGCCATCTCTTGCTGAGCCAAAGCGCAGGCCTTGCCCAGGCCAACAATACTCGGAACGTTGAGCGTTCCAGAGCGCATGCCACGTTCGTGCCCGCCGCCATCGATGATCGCCGAAATCTGCACGCGCGGATTCTTGCGCCGCACATAAAGCGCGCCCACACCTTTAGGACCGTACATCTTGTGGCCGGAGATCGAAGCCAGATCGATGTTCTGCTTGATTACATCCACCGGCACTTTTCCGACCGCCTGCGTGGCATCGGTATGAAAAATCACGCCGCGCTCGTGACAGAGTTTGCCAATTTCTTCAACCGGCTGCAGCACGCCGATCTCGTTATTCGCGAACATGATGGTGACGAGAATCGTCTTGTCGTCCATCGCTCGCTTCAAGTCGTCGAGATCGATGAGACCGTCTTTCTGCACCGGCAGGTAGGTCACGCGATAGCCGTATTTCTCGAGGCGCTTGCAGGTATCGAGAACGGCTTTGTGCTCGGTGACTGCCGTGATGATGTGGTTGCCCTTTTCGCGATACATCTCGGCGACGCCCTTAATGGCGAGGTTGTCGCTCTCGGTGGCGCCGGAGGTAAAAATAATCTCTTTGGTGGTGGCGCCGACCAGCTTGGCAATGCGCTCGCGCGCGGTCTCCACGCCCTCTTCGGCAGCCCAACCGAAGGAGTGATTGCGGCTGGCCGCATTGCCGAATTTCTCCATGAAATAAGGCAGCATCTCCTCCAGCACCCGCGGGTCCATCGGAGTGGTGGCGTGGTTATCCATGTAGATCGGCAGCTTCACACCCTGGGGAGCGGAGAGCTGCGTGCGGGTCAATTCATTTTGGTTCAGATCCCGGGGGATTTTTACTTCCGTGCTCATGATTGCTTCTCCCTTAACTCCATCTTTAGCTTTCTCAACTCAAATGAGGCGGCCGGTAATGGAAACCAGTTCCGCCTGTCCGGCGCTCTCTTGAGTGGCGACGACCTCTTCCGTTTCTTCCTTCATATGTGCAATCTTGATGCGTTTCAGCACCTCTTCGATACTCTGATTTACTTTGCGCAAAGGCTCACGGATGGTGCAGCGGTCGCTCTGGCCGCACTCTCCGCGAACGGTCACGCAAGAAGTGATGAATAAAGGCCCGTCGATTGCCTGAATCACCTCGAACGCGGAGATGGTGTGCGCCGCCCGCGCCAGCGTGTAACCGCCGTTGATCCCATGCTGCGAATGCAGCAGACCGGCCCTCGCGAGCCGCTGCAAGATCTTGGCCAGAACCTGCGGCGGAATCCCGTAGGAAGCCGCCACGTCGTTGGCGCTACGCGAACCGTCGCTTGCGTGCTCGGCGAGGTCTTTCATCGCCATCAACGCGTAGTCGGCTTTCTTCGTCAGCTTGAGCATCGGCAGAAACAGCGCTTACAAATCCGACCGATTTAGCCGGATATAAATCCGACCGATTCAGTCGTGATTCATTCTAGTCCTCCCGGCGGCCCCGATGCAACCCTGGTCAGGGAATGGGGGGAAATCGGGCTCCAGTGGTAACCCTATCCGATTGAATGGCTTGCGAAAAGAGCATCGACAGTGAGTCCGAACCGGCTGGCTTGGCGAGACCGCGCACCCCTAGGTTTTATCGACCAAGTGAATTTCACAAGCGTGTAACTTCGAAGGACTTGACAAGCTTGGGGGCAGGATTACAATACCGCCAATTCCGGCCAATCTGATCCCCTTAGGGCGCTGCCGGATTGTATGACCTCAAAGCCGCAGTCCCAGCCCCCCAGTGGAACCAGGATGCAACCCTGCAAGCACCCACGTGTGCAAATTGTGAGCCGTGATGAGGAATCGGAGTTTGTCGAGTGCAAGGAGTGCGGCGAGATCTTCGAGTCCAGCGAATTCAAAGATATGAACATTGAAGAACGGCATAGCAACGACCTCTGATGCCGTTTCTGTCGGCGGGTCACTAAGGTAATCTTTGACTCGCTTCCCCGCTTGTTTCCGCTCCCGGCTGCCTGCTAGTCTGCTGCGCGGGGTTGTGCATTCGCACAGTTGACTCAATGCCTGCTGCGCTGGTGGTCGACGATTCCATGTTGATTCGTTACACGGTTTGCCGCTTCCTTGAGGAACGCGGCTTCGCCGTGGAACATGCCACGAACGGCGTTGAGGCCCTACAGACACTCGAAAAGCTGACGCCAGACCTCATTGTCACGGATATGCAGATGCCCAGGATGTCGGGAGCCGATCTGATCACAGCCTTGAAGGCAAAACCACAGACCGCCAAGATCCCGATCATTATTGTTGCAGGACGCGGCAGCGGCTTCGATGAATCCGAGAAGCGCGCCGACTTTGCCATCTACAAAGACATCGACATCGAAGGCCAGCTCGGAAAGGCCCTGGATGCGGTGACCAAGAAGAAAACCCGCCGCCGGAGGGCCGCGGGAAGATAGCAGAGAACGCGCGGGTCTTAAGACTGCGCGAAATCTACTTCAGGCGTAATCCCGCTTCCGCAGAAAAGTCCATCGAGGCAAAATCCTTCGCAAGAAATTTCGGATAGGCGGCCGCGGCAATCATGGCTGCGTTATCGGTGGACAGCTGGCGCGACGGGAAATAAACCGGCAGGCCCTCCTGCGCGGCATCGCGCTCGAATGCCTGGCGCAGTTCATTGTTCGCGGCTACGCCCCCGGTGACGAAAAGAGTTGCGACCTCGTGCGCTCGGGCCGCTGCCAGGGTCTTGCCAATCAGGTCTTCCACCATGGCCCGCTGAAACGAAGCCACGAGATCGAGAGTCAGCTTGTCGCAATGGGTGAGAAGGTCGTCGACCGTGGGTTTGGTAATCGATGCCAGCGCCGTCCTCCGCGTTTCAATCTCTTGCCGCATGTTGTGAGCTTCGAGATATCGGAGAACGGCGGTTTTGATGCCGCTGTAAGAAAAGTCAAAACAAACGCGGTCTTCAGCTGATTTGCCTTCCGTTCTTGTGCGCCGGTCTGCGTGCTTGATCTGCGCCGGCGGAAACTTCACCGCCCGGGGGTCGCCATGCGGCGCGAGACGATCGATGACGGGACCTCCCGGATAGCCCAAGCCCAGCAGCTTTGCGACCTTGTCGAACGCTTCACCGGCGGCGTCATCACGGGTGTGGCCGATGTTTTCGTAAGTCCAGGCATCGCCCCGCTGCCTGGCCAGATAGAGGTGGGTGTGACCGCCCGACACCACAAGGGCCAGGACCGGGAACTGCATTTCGCGAATGCCCTTCTGCCGCTCTTCCAGCAGAACGGCATGAATGTGGCCCTCGAGATGATTGACTGCGATCAGAGGCTTGTCGAGGGCGAAGGCCAGCGCCTTTGCGTAACTGATGCCCACGAGCAGCGCTCCGGCAAGGCCGGGTCCCTGCGTGACGGCGATCGCATCGACGGAATCATAAGTGTGTTCTGCCTGGGCTAGCGCCTGCCGCACAACCGGAACGATGGCGCGCAGATGTTCGCGCGACGCCAGCTCCGGGACCACGCCCCCGTAAGGCTGATGCGTGGCGATTTGCGAGGCGACGACGTTTGAAATCAATTGCTCCCCCGAACGCACCACGGCAGCTGCAGTTTCGTCGCAGGAGCTTTCGATGCCAAGGATGTAGGCAGAGAGCATGCAACTATATTATGGAAGGGTATCATCAGTGGGCTACTCCAAGTGTCGCTAGATTTCGCCAGCGCGATCGTTCGAACCCTGCGCCACTGTGGCTTTCAGGCCTATCTGGTGGGCGGATGCGTGCGCGATTTGTTGCTCGGCCGTGAACCGAAGGATTACGACGTCGCAACCAATGCCACGCCGAATCAGGTGATGGAGATTTTTCCCGAGACCTATGCCGTCGGCGCGCAGTTTGGCGTGGTGTTGGTGCCATCTCCCGAGCCAGAGACTGCAGACAACTCGCCCACGGTTGAAGTCGCAACCTTCCGCAGCGACATCAGCTACTCCGATGGCCGCCATCCCGATGAAGTCCGCTTCAGCCAGGACCCGCGCGAGGATGTAGTTCGCCGCGACTTCACCATCAACGGCATGCTGCTCGATCCGATCAGCGGCGAAGTGCTCGACTTTGTTGGCGGGCGAAAAGACCTGGCGGACGGGATCATCCGAGCTATCGGCGATCCCGAACGCCGTTTTGGCGAAGATAAGCTGCGCATGTTACGCGCTGTGCGCTTCGCTGCGCGCTTTGAATACGCAATCGAGCCTGCGACGTTAACCGCGATCGAGAAGCTGGCTCCGGAGATTCACGTCGTCTCCCGCGAACGCGTGCGCGATGAACTCACCCGCATGCTGACCGAGGCGCACCCTCATCGCGCCTTTCTGTTGCTCGATGAGATGGGCTTGCTGCGCGAAGTTCTGCCCGAGATTTCCGCGATGAAGGGAGTCGAACAGCCACCGGAGTTTCATCCGGAGGGGGACGTATTCGTGCACACGCTGATGCTGCTTGACCACCTGCCGCGGCCATGTCCGCCGACGCTGGCGTGGGGAGCACTGTTGCACGATGTTGGCAAACCGGCCACGTTTCACCGGGCTACTGATCGCATTCGCTTCGACAATCATGTAGAAGTCGGAGTGAGGATCGCCGAAGACATTTGCCGCCGGTTGCGTTTCTCCAAGAATGACACCGAACAGGTGCTCGCCCTGGTGGACAACCACATGCGCTTTGGACATGTGGGCCGCATGAAAGAGTCCACGCTGAAACGGTTTCTGCGTATGCCAGCGTTCGATCAGCATCTTACCCTGCATCGCGCCGACAGCCTGGCCAGCCACGGGAATCTCGCCACATACAATTTCATAAAAGAAAAGCTGGCGGAAACTCCGGTGGAGAAGATGCGGCCCTTGCCGCTGGTGACTGGCGATGATCTGATCGCGGCGGGGTATGTGCCCGGCCCGAGGTTTCGAGAAATTCTGCACGCTGTCGAAGACAGACAACTGGAAGGACGCTTGCCTTCGCGTGAAGAAGCGTTGCAGTTCGTACGGCAGCAGTTTCCGCTGTGAGCCGCACGGGTCAGTCATGGGAGCAAATGATAAAATCGGGATCTGCACCTTATTGCCGCTCATGGAACGCGCCAGTCGCCATCTCGAAAAACTTGTCGCTGGTTCGCTGCGCCACGCGCCGCAGGCAGAAGCGCCTTTGCTCGCCTGGCCGCTGGCCTGCGGATCGGCGGTGGCGGAGCGTACACGCGCGGTCCGTTTTGCTGCTGGGGTCTTGTGTATCGAAGTGACGGACCAGGGCTGGAAACGCGAACTGCAGGCGCTGGCCCCACGCTACCTCGCGGCATTGACCCGTTATACCGGCCCGATGGTGAAGCAGATCGACTTTGTGATCGCAGCCGGAAGCCACGGAGACAAATCGACCGGACTATGAAAGTCACCGAGAAAGATGTTGCGTGCGTCGCCGGCCTTGCGAATCTCGAGTTGACCGCGGAGGAGCGCGCGCGAATGGTGCGCGATCTGAATTCGATCCTCGATTACGTGGAACGGCTGAACGAACTCGACACATCCAAGGTGCCACCCATGGCGCAGGTCTCGGATCGCTATGGAGTCGATGAATCAAAGCAGGGCAGCGAGCGTTTCTCCTACGCCAGTCGCGATGACGTTCTCGAAGGCTTGCGCAAGTCACTGCCGCATGATGTGGCGCTGGCGAATGCTCCGGATTCGGATGGCACATTCTTCCGCGTGCCCAAAGTGATTGAAAGATAATGCGAAGCGCAGAACTCAAAATCCAGAATGGCCTGGGCTGACTTCTGCATTCTGACTTCTGCGATTCTTGCGTTTCGGCTGTTCCGGATGGACCTTACTTCCCTCACTATCGATTCCGCCCGCGCAGCAGTGCAGCAGCGCGCGACGACCGCGATGGCGCTGGCGGAAGCGCACTACGAGCGCATCCAAAAGGAAGATGGCCAGATTGGCGCGTTCCTTACGCTTTCGAAAGAGCGTGCCCTGGAGCAAGCCGATCGCATGGATCGCAAGGCTGCGGAAGGAAAACCCTTACCTGCGTTGGGCGGCGTGCCGGTGGCGATCAAGGATGTAATGTCCACGAGTGGCCTGCGCACCACTGCGGGATCGAAATCCCTCGACAAATATATTCCGCCTTACGATTGCACCGCGGTTGCGCGCCTGGAAGCGGCGGGCGCGGTGATTCTCGGCAAGACCAATTGCGACGAGTTTGCCATGGGATCGTCGAACGAGAACTCGGCATTTCACCCGGTGCGCAATCCGTGCGACTTGAACCGCGTGCCCGGCGGTTCCTCTGGTGGGTCTGCAGCGGCTGTGGCGGCGAAGATGGCGGTAGCCGCGCTCGGGTCGGACACTGGAGGATCGATTCGCCAGCCGGCATCTTTCTGCGGGGTGGTTGGACTGATGCCGACCTACGGCCGTGTCTCGCGTTATGGTCTGATCGCGTTTGCTTCGTCGCTCGACCACATCGGCCCACTAACCAGGACCGTCAGGGACGCGGCGATGGTTTTGCGCGTAATCGCGGGGCGCGATCCGATGGACGCGACTTCGGCGGATGTGGCCGTACCGGATTACGTCGCTGACCTCGAGAAACCGGTGCGCGGAATCAAGCTCGGTGTCGCCAAAGAGTATTTCGGCGAAGGCCTCGATGATGAAGTTCGGCACGCGGTGGAATCTGCGATTGACAAGTTGAAGAACCTGGGTTGCGAAATTGTTCCGGTTTCACTGCCGCACACGCCCTACGCGATTCCAACCTATTACTTGATTGCCAACGCGGAAGCGTCGTCGAATCTTGCTCGCTATGACGGTGTGCGCTACAGCTCTCGCGCTCGCGGCGTGACGACGCTAACGGAGATGTACCGTCGCAGCCGCGACCAGGGATTCGGCGCGGAAGTGAAACGCCGCATCATGCTCGGCACCTACGCTCTCAGCGCCGGCTATTACGATGCCTACTATTTGAAGGCACAGAAAGTGCGCACGCTGCTAACGCGCGATTTCGAGGAAGCCTTCCGCAAGGTGGATGCGATCGTCACGCCGACCAGCCCCACGGCAGCCTTTCGCCTCGGCGAGAAATCAAACGACCCACTCGCTATGTACCTGGCGGATATTTATACAGTGACGGCAGATTTGGCGGGAATCCCGGGAATCTCGATTCCGTGCGGGGCGACGAGGGACAAATTGCCCATCGGGCTGCAAATTCTGGGAAAACACTTTGATGAGAGTACGATTCTGCGCGTGGCGCATGCGTATGAGGAGAACGCCGCTCACAGCGGCTCGTAGTACCGCTCTCCGGCGCAGGAGCGGCACAGCGCCTTTCCATCGCGATGAATCTCACGACGAAAGTTAATGCCCTCTCCGCAAATGTCGCACACCACGCGCTCACTTTTGTATCCAGGAAACTCTTCCGGCGGCAACTCGACTTTCACCCATTGCGTTGTAAACAGGTCATCGTCGGAGATCTCGCGATAGGCCAGCATCTGCTGCTGATTCTTGTCGGCGATCTCGGGATGCATCTCGCGCGCCAGCGCCTTGGAGGATTCCTTGGCCGCGACGCGAATGGCCTTACCCATGCTCACGTCCACGAAGGTCGCTGCAACCTTGCCCCAGTCGCGAAACTTCAAAGCTCGTTTGCCGAGGCGGCATCCGGTGACCACGGCGACGGCATCGGTAGCGCACCGGTCGATTTCGACAAACGTCACCAGCCGCTTGCGATCCTTGCCGCCGGGATCGTCGATGCCGAGCTTCTGCAAGCCCAGCATGGCTAGACGCACGCCGAGCACCTGCCCGGCGCACAGATGTCCGTGGGCTTGTTCGGCTTGGTGCAGATATTCGTCGAGGGACTTCATAAACGAGCTGCCGGCTGTCAGCCGTCAGCTTTCAGCTTAGCAGTTGTGGTGAATACGGTTGAGGCAATCCGAAGAAATCTGCAAATTCAAAGAAAATCCTATTTCCTTCTCCAGCGTACACCCTCTTTGGTTTGCTCGATGATGATGCCCGCCGCAGTCAGCTCCGCGCGGATGGAATCGGAGAGAGCAAAATTTCGGGCCGCGCGGTCCGCAGTCATTTCACCAATCTTCTTTTCAATTTCCGCGTCGGACAGCTGGCTCGATTGCACGGCTTCGCGCAATTCCTGGCTGATTTCTTTTTCCCGGCCCTCCGCCATCGCCCAATCCATAACCTGTTTCATCTTTGGTCCATCGTCATCTTTGAGCACGGCAAAAATCTCGTCGAACTTGCCCAGCGCGGCCATTAAAGGGGCCACGTCGTCTTTCCTGATTTCACCCGTGTCGAGGCTGGCATTCGCGCGCCGGACCATCTCAAAGATGGCAGCCTGCGCCTGCGCCGTGTTGAGGTCGTCATCCAAAGCGGCCTTCATTTTGGCAGTCGTTTCCTCCGCCAGCGAATGCATTTCCGGATTGCCGCCCGCGGGGAGTTTCGCCTCGCTCAGGCGAAGCTGGAAGTTGCGCAGACGTTCCACCGAAACCGCCGCCTGCCTTAGTCCGTCGAACGTGAAATTCAGCTGATTACGATAAGGAACCGACGCGAGCAGATAACGAATCGACGATGGCTTGTGCCCCTTGAGCACCAGATCACGCAGCGTGAAAAAATTCCCCAGGCTCTTCGACATCTTCTCGCCTTCGACGAGCAGAAAGCGCGCATGAAACCAGAAGCGGGCAAAGGGCTTGCCGGTCAGGGATTCCGACTGGGCGATTTCATTTTCATGATGTGGGAAAATCAGGTCCTCGCCGCCGGCATGCAAATCAAAACTCTCGCCCAGTTCCGCCATCGACATGACGGAGCACTCCAGATGCCAGCCCGGCCGCCCCGGACCGATGACGGTATCCCAGGAAGCTTCGCCCGGTTTCGGCGCCTTCCATAGCGCGAAGTCGCGGGCGCTATCTTTTTCGTACTCATCCACGTCAACCCGAGCGCCATCGAGCATTCCGCTGAAGTCCTTCTTGGAAAGCTTTCCATACTCAGGAAACTTCGCGATGCGAAAGTAATAGGAACCATCGTCGGTGCGGTAGGCAATTCCCTTCGCCACCAGTTTGGCGACATATTCCGCCATTTGAGGGATGTGTTCGGTGGCGCGTACCAACTTTGGCGGCTGAATTCCGATCAGCCCCGAATCTTCCAGAAATGCCTTCTCATATTTCGCGGTGTATTCCCGGACGCCAACCTTGTCCCGAGCCGCGTTGCGAATGATCTTGTCGTCGACATCCGTGATGTTCATGACGTCGTGAACCGTGTAACCGCTTTGCCGCAGAAAACGGGTCAGGATATCGACCGCAATGAATGTGCGGAAGTTGCCGATGTGTCCATAGTCATAGACGGTCGGCCCGCAGGCATACATGCGGACTTCGTTATCCCGCAGCGGGTGAAACTCTTCAATCTGCGACGACATGGTGTTGTAGAGATGCAGGGACATAGTGAGAAACGGCAGTCAGGCACGAACCTTTGATTTTAGGGGGACGCGAGAAAAGCGGTCAAATTTGGTGGCCGGCAGGCGAGGAAGGCGGCGGCAGCAGGTTGGCGGGCGTTCGCAGGCGATGCTGCACCAGAAAGACATAGTGCAACGCCGAGATGATGGTGAAGGCGAAAGTGGCGCGCAGAAATACCGTGCGCGCGATCCAGATCCAACGCCCCGGGTGTACCTGCAACAGCATTACAAAAAAGACCGCCGCAATCTGCGAAAAGGTGTTGGCCTTGCCGAAAATGCTCGGGCGAAAATTGCGCAGTCCAGCGATGGCGAACAGCACGGCGCTGGCAGCCAGAATCGAGATATCGCGGCTGAATACCAGTACGGTGAATTTCCAGGGAATTTTGCGCAGGATCGAGAGCACCAGAAACAGCGTGCTCAACAGCAGCTTGTCGGCGATCGGGTCGAGATACTGCCCCAGCAAAGTCTGCTGGTGCAGCGAGCGGGCCAGCAATCCGTCCAGACCGTCGCTGATCCCGGCGATGACAAACAGCAATAGCGCGTGAAAGTAGTGCCCATCCACCAGTTCGATCACGATGAAGGGAACAAAAACCATGCGCAGCAGCGTGAGCTGGTTGGGAGCAGTAAAGATCTGCGAGATTCTCACGCGGGTTCCTCGTCGGCAGACGCCGCGGCTTGCGCGTTCTCTCTGATTTCATCCGCCGATGGAGACTTCAGCAGCGCGGAAGGCTCAAGTCCGGTTTTCGCCGAGAAACGCTGCGAGAGAGACGGCAGGTTGCCGTCAGGCAGGTCGAGCTCGATGCGTTCGATCCGGTGCATGGGGAAGAAAATCACCGCCGGGCTGAAAGGCTCGCCTTCCTTCACCATGACTGCCAGATCTTCAAAAGAAGCGAGTTCGATGCCGCTCATGCCCAAGCCTTCCGGCTCCAGCGCGAGGATCATGCCCCAAAATTTTTCGCGAGGATTGCACAGGGTGACGACAACCATGGCACCGGTTGAGAATGGGTTGAGGCTGGAAGCACGTTTGGCAAACCCGACTGCCTCCGGCGAATCTTTTGGCATGGCAAGATTGTCGCTGCCGGAAGCTTGCTTTGGCAACTGTCCTGCGTTGCCGGAATCATGCCGGCCCGTTAGAATTGATGCCAGTCGTTGGCCTGCAGGCCCGTAGCTCAGTCTGGTTAGAGCGCTTCCTTGACACGGAAGAGGTCGATGGTTCGAGTCCATTCGGGCCTACCATGTTTCCATCGAGTTTTGCAGACCGGAGGTCCCTCGCCTGCGGTTCGGGATTTCGGCGCGCGGCTCGCAACGCCGCGCAAACGCCTCAAGTTCGAGTCCATTCGGGCCTACCATGTTTTCAGCAACTTAGACAACACGAGCGCCGGGTAGGTTGGTCGCTTGCTCAGTTCGCTGGCACGCAAATGTCTGATGCCCGCTTGCGAAGCGCATTGTACTATTGCGTCTTAGCAGAATCGCGCAGCAGGACGACATCGTCCGTATGGTGCGAGCGCTCGGCGGCCAAGGTTCTGCCGTCGGGCGACCAGTGAAAATCGTCGATATGCTCGGATGGGAAATTCGTGATCTGATGCCCCGGTGAGCCGTCCAGCGGTTGCACCCAAACGTTATCCACGCCTTTGTCGGTAATGACATAAGCCACTGCCTTGCCGTCGGGGGTGATACGCAGGCCCCCGGTAAACCCAATGTCTCCGCTAATTCGCGGATCCACATCGATGAGTCGGGGAGACGTGGCCGGCGGGTCGAGGCTGAGTATGGCAAGTTTTGGAATTGCGCGCTGATTGATAGCGTCCGTAAGCTGAACCCCAAAAATCAGCTGCTTGCCATCCGGCGTAAACACGATCTTGCCGAAGCTGCCGAAGTTATCCTTAATGTTGGTGCCAGCAACCGGCTCCGCTGTTCCGCCGTCGATCGGAACACGGAAGGCGGAATTGAGGGTAGTGTTGTCCCAGTAATACACCCACTTACCATCCGGAGAACAGCTTGCGAAGGAGTCGAATGGCCCCTTCGTCAGTTGCGTTGCACCTGATCCATTATTGTTGAGGCGCCACAGATGCGTACTCGCAGAATTGTCGCGGAAGGTCCAGGCCGCAATAATGTAGTGCGCCCCACAGGAGTTGAGATTCAGGATGTAAGCATCAAGATCGTTGACCAGCGTCGTGATACCGCCCCCAGCCGGGGCTTCGCTGAACAGACCGGCCCCATTGCTCACCAGCAGTTTGCCGTCGGCGCTCCAATCGAACGCAGAAAGATTCTGGGCATCGGGCAACGTGGCAGTCACGACCGAAGCACCTGAAACCAGATCCAATTCGTGAATCACTTTCGTCTGCACAGTGGCGACCGTCTTTCCATCCGCGGAAATGGTAAGCGTGTGATAGCTGTTGGTGTCGCGGGTAATCGGCTGAGGATCGCCACCGCGCGCGGAAATCCAGCCAATCTGGTTCCGTTGTACAGAGGATCCCTTGTGCGCGAAAACTACGATCAATGAGTGGCCGTCCGGCATCCATTGGATCTCGTAAATGAAATCATTCTTGAAAGTGTCCAGCCGATGCACTCTTTTGTTCCCGAGGTCGAACACGTCGATGTCACTCATCACTCCGGGCTCGCCGAAATGGCCATAAGCGATTTGCTTCCCATCGGGAGACCACGCCAAGTTTCGCGGAACGTCCTCCTTGCGTATATCTCCGAAGTACAGAATGGCCTCGTCGCTTCCGTCAGGATTCGCCATCAGCAGGCGAAACTTGCCGACGTCGGGGTCGTTGTCCCTCGCGTATGCCATGTGGCTGCCGTCAGGCGAAAATGCCGGACCACCATCCACATCGCGCTCAATATCCTGCGGCGTGCCGCCCAGCACCGGAGCACGGTACATATCCCAGCTGCTGCGCAGCATGCTGTTCGCTTTGCGAAAGTAAATGTAGTTTCCGTCCGGCGAGAACGCCAGCGAGCGGTAATCGGTGGCTTCCGGCGGAATCACCTGCGTGTCGCTCCCGGTGGGGACGTTCCGTAGCCACAAACTTGCCGACCCCTTATCGCGCTGCACGCTCAGCACATATTTCCCGTCGGGTGAAATTGCAGCTTCCTCCGCGTTCCCCGTGTTTGTAATCTGCCCGATCGTAAAGTTTTGGAACGGAGCCGGGCCGCTGCGATTGAGAAATGAATAGATGCCGAATCCAGCCGCCGCCAGAATCAGAATCGCAATCAGCGATCCCAAGGTCACGCCGATCCTGTGCTGCCGCGCCACTTCGCTGATTGCCGACGTGGAACTCTGGGTTCGCACCGCCGAGGACGATGCGCTTGCGACCGTAGCCGAGGTGGCGGGTTGTGCGACCGACACCTGTGAGGCCGCCGCAGCGTCGCTTACGTTGCCCGCGATGTCGCTGGCTGCATGCCGTCCCGAGCCGCTGTCACGCAACAGACGCTTCAGATCGCCGCGGAGCTCCGACGCATGCTGATACCTCAACTCGCGATCCTTCTCGATCGCTTTGTTGATGATGTCTTGCAGGCGCACCGGCAAACCCGGATTCAACCGCACCGGCGCAACTGGAGTCCGATTCAGAATTCCATCGAAAATCTCAGCCGTGCTCTCGCCGCGGAACGGCGCTTGCCCAGTGGCCATTTCGTAAAGCACGACTCCCAGCGAAAACAGATCGGTGCGAGCGTCCAGTTCTTTGGCGCGGGCCTGCTCCGGCGACATGTAAGCCACCGTCCCGACCGCCGATCCCGGACTGGTTAGATTCGGATCGCTCGACTTGGTAAGAGTTGCTTCTCCTGACGGTTTCGCCGTCATCTTCGCCAGCCCGAAATCGAGGATCTTGGCGTGACCGCGAGTCGTGACAAAGATATTCGCCGGCTTAATGTCGCGGTGAACGATTCCCTGACTGTGCGCCGCATCCAGGGCATCGGCAATCTGGATTGCGAGCGAGAGAAAGCCCTCCAATTCCATGGGGCGGTTCCCGATGGCATGCTTCAGGGTTCTGCCTTCGAGAAACTCCATCGCGATAAACGCGACTCCATTTTCGTGGCCGATGTCGTAAATCGTGCAGATGTTCGGATGATTCAGCGCAGAGGCAGCCTGTGCTTCGCGTTCAAACCTACTCAGCGCCTGCGGATCCTTGGCCACCTCTTCGGGCAGGAACTTGAGCGCGACAAAGCGGTGCAGTCGGGCATCTTCGGCTTTGTACACCACCCCCATGCCGCCGCCGCCAAGCTTTTCAAGGACGCGATAGTGCGAAATTGTTTGGCCGACCATCCCCATTGCCTTCCTGAATATCGGATCATGTTATGAGCCATCCTTCGTGGCGTCAACGAGAACTGCGGCGACCGGTACCATCGAAAGGCCCGGGATTTCGGGGCGCGGCGGTTTCCGCGAACGGTGCGCGCTTCCCGCCATTCCCTTCGCCGATATAATCAACAAGATGCCTGAGCTTGATTACGCCGCCATGCTTGCAGTGGCCCTGGGTGAAGCGCGCAAAGGGCTTGGCGAAGGCGGGATACCGATCGGGGCTGCGATCTTTAACTGTGCAGGCAAGCTGGTCGGCTCCGGCCACAACCGCCGCGTCCAGCATGGCGACCCCTCAATGCATGCCGAGACCGATGCTTTCCGCGCTGCGGGACGCCAGCGCAGCTACCGGGAGTTGATTATGGTCACAACTCTGGCGCCGTGCTGGTATTGCAGCGGCCTGGTGCGGCAGTTTGGTTTCGGCACGGTTGTGGTGGGAGAGAGCCGCAACTTTCAAGGTGGGCTGGATTGGTTACGTTCGCTGGGAGTCAGCGTGATCGATCTTGATTTCGAGGAGTGCGTCAAATTGCTGGCCGACTACATTCGCTCCAATCCTGACGTTTGGAATGAAGACATTGGGGAATGAAACGTGAAGTCTGAGAAAACATTTCTGCGGTCTCTTCCCAAGGTCCTTCTGCACGAGCATCTGGACGGCGTGTTGCGCCCGCGAACCGTGATCGAATTAGCTGCGGCGTCAAACTACAAAGACTTGCCCACGAACGATCCTCAGGCACTGGCCAAATGGTTCTTCCGTGGGGCCAACCAGGGCAGTCTCTCGAAATACCTGGAGGGGTTTGCCCACACGATTGCGGTCCTGCAAACCGAAGAAGCCCTGCAGCGGGTTGCGTATGAGCAGGCGGAAGATCTGAGCAAAGATGGGGTCGTTTACTTTGAGACGCGATTTGCGCCGATTTTTCACACCCGACGAGGGTTGACGCATCAACAGGTGGTTTCGGCGGTATTGAAGGGACTGGAGCGAGGACGAAAGGATTTTGGCATCCATTCCGGGCTGATTGTCTGCGCCATGCGCAATATGAACACATCGCTGGAGATCGCGGAACTTGCCGTTGACTTTCGCGAGCGCGGGGTGGTGGGATTCGATCTGGCCGGGGAAGAAGGCGGCTATCCTCCCAAGAAACACGTGGACGCGTTCCACTACATCCAGCGCGAAAATTTCAACATCACCATTCATGCCGGCGAGGGTTACGGGAAGGAATCGATCTGGCAGGCGATTCAATATTGCGGGGCCCACCGCATCGGGCACGGGACCAGGCTGATCGACGACATTGCCGCGGTGGATGGCCGGGCGGTAAAACTTGGCGATCTGGCGCAGTATGTTCTCGATAAGCGAATTCCGCTGGAAATCTGCCTGCTCAGCAACGTCCACACCGGCGCGACACCCAGCCTGGCGCAGCATCCCTTCAAGATTCTCTATCAGGAGAAATTTCGAGTGACCCTGAACACCGACAACCGGCTGATGAGCAACACTTCAATGACTCAGGAATTCGAAGCAGCCGCCGCAACCTTCGGCCTGTCCCTCGACGACTTTGAGAAGATCACAATCAACAGCATGAAAAGCGCTTTTCTGCCCTACGACCAGAGATGCAATTTTATCTATTCGGTGATCAAGCCCGGTTATGCCAAGGCACGTGCTTCTGAAGCCAGGCGAGTATGACGCCGTAACTCGAGTGTTCAAACGTTTCTGCCGGAGCAAAGCATGGACCATCCTTTCATGGCGCGCGCCATTCAACTCTCGATTGAGAACGTTCGCTCGGGGCGCGGCGGGCCTTTCGGCGCGGTTGTTGTAAGGGACGGCGAAATCATCGCCGAAGGCGCAAACCAGGTCACCTCAGCCAATGATCCGACGGCTCATGCAGAAGTGCTGGCCATCCGTGAGGCGTGCAAGAAACTGGGAGTATTCGAACTCCACGGTTGCGAGATCTATACATCCTGCGAGCCCTGCCCCATGTGCCTGGGAGCGATCTACTGGGCCCATCTCGCGCGGGTCTATTTTGCCAGTTGCGCCGAGGATGCGTCCTCAGCCGGCTTCGACGATTCGATGATCTACCGGGAAATCGCTCTGCCCTATGCCGGGCGCAGAATTCCCATGGTCCAGATGATGCGCGAAGAAGCGGTTGCCGCTTTTCGCGCCTGGAGAGAAAAGCCCGACAAGGTCACGTATTGAATCTCGCACGAAAGACGGCGGCGCTCGCTACCAGACCTTGCATACCTGCGCTGCAGGCTTGACCATGGGCTGGCCCGTTTTGCAGGAGAATGCCCGGGCGAACTCGGGCATGTTTACCACTACTCCGTTGATGCGATACTGCGCCGGCGAATGAGGATCGGTCTTCACGCGTACGCTTAGGTCCTCGGGACGTTCATTGGCGCAATCCCATTGGGCGAAGCCAACGAAAAAGCGCTGATCCGGCGTAAGGCTATCGATCGGTTCAAGCTTCTTATCTTTCGTGGCATCTTTCCACGCCATGTAAGCCAGAATCTCGCCTCCGAGATCGGCGACGTTCTCACCCAGAGTGAGCTTGCCATTGATGTGGAGATCGTCAACCGCAACGTAACCTGAATACTGGTCGTCGACGCATTTGGTGCGCGCGTCAAACTTCTCGCGATCTTCTTTGGTCCACCAGTTTTTCAAATTTCCATGGGCGTCGAATTGGCTGCCTTCGTCGTCGAAGCCGTGCGTAAGTTCGTGGCCGATCGTGCCTCCCGTGTTGCCATAGTTAGGAGCGTCGTCCATCTTGGGATCGTAAAGCGGCGGCTGCAACACGCCGGCCGGGAAATTGATGTCGTTCATCTGTGGATTGTAGTAAGCATCCACCGTGGGAGCGGACATGTCCCACTCGCCATGATCCACTGGCTTGCCAATTTTGTTGATATCGCGGCGGGTCTCGAACTGGTGTGCGCGTTCCACGTTCCCCGCAAAATCGTCGGGCCCAATGGTGACGGAACTGTAGTCGCGCCATTTGTCGGGATAGCCGATCTTGTTGCGAATGCCTGCCAGTTTTACCAGCGCCTGCTGCTTGGTCTCCGGGCTCATCCAGTCGAGCTCACGAATCCGTTCGCCCATGGCGGTCTCGATGCGCTGCACCATATCGAGCGTCTCCGCTTTCAGTTCAGGAGAGAAAACTTTGGCCACATACACCTGGCCCAGCGCCTCGCCCAGGTCATAGTCGACATACTGCACGCAGCGCTTCCATCGCGGCTGGATTTCCTTCGCTCCCCGAAGATATTTGCGGTAGAAATCGAAATTCTCTTCCACAAACTTTGAAGAAAGATACGGCGAGGCCGTATCCGCGACGTGGAAGCGCAAGTAGGTCTTCCAGCTATCAATTGGTTCCGATGCTAGCAATCGGTTGAGCTCTTTCATGAACTCGGGCGCGTCCACGTTGAGGGTAGTAAATTCCGGATAGTGCATGACTTTGTAATACACCGGCCAGTCGAACTTGGGCGCGAGCTGTGTCAGGTCCGCGACCTTCATCTTGTGAACCAGCTTGTGCGGGTCGCGGCGTTCTACGCGGCTTTGCGAGGCCCTGGCCAGAGCCGTTTCCAGGCGCATTACCGTTTCGGCGTTTTGTTTTGCGGCCGCCGGGCTGTCTCCGATCAGTTCGAAAACGTTCTGTACATGCTGCAGGTAATGCTCGCGCGTTTCCTTAGATTGGGGATCGTCTTTTATGTAGTAGTCGCGGTCGGGCATGCTCAGACCGCCCTGATCCACGTCGGCAATCACCTGTTCCGAGTTGTCCGGATCCTGAGTTGAGCCAGCCGCAAAAAGCATGGAACTGCTGTAGGAGTAGCCGCCGTAGGTGAGCTGCAGCCGGGCAACCAGCGGGGTCAAATCGTCTACAGACTTGATCTGTGCAATCGCGTCAAGCTCGGGCTGAATCGCCGAGGCACCCTGCTTCTCGACTCTTTCTTCGTCCATACAGGCGGCGTAGAAATCGCCGATCTTCTGGGTCACCGCGTTGCGCTGTTCGCCGGGCTGCGCCGCCTGCTCCAGCATGCCGCGCAGAAAAGCCAGATTGTCTTCATAGAGCTTGGCATAGACCGACCACGAAGCCTGGTCCGGCGGGATCGGATTTTTCTTCTGCCAGCCGCCGCAGGCGTAGTGGTAGAGATCCACACACGGGTCAACCGACCTATCCATCGAGGAAAGATCGAGACTCGGACTGTAGGGCAATGCCGGCTCCGAGGATTGCGCGGTAGAAGAGTTTTGAGCGGCTGCCAGGGAGAGAGCTGTAATCAGAAGCAAGGGCAGGAGGAATCGTTGGCTCATATCCACCTTGGACGAGAATTGCAGGGAAAAGTTATCGGCGAGCCATAATACTCAAGACGTTTGGTCAACATCAAGGTTGGCTAACCTTGCCAGTGGTGAAGGCCAAGTTGCCCAAGGCGTCATCCGGAGCAAAGCATCTCTCAGGCGGCGCGAAGGATCTCGCGCGGGTTCCCTGACGGTCGCCGCATCCCTAGCCGCGCGCGTCTAGTGCTTAAAAGCAAAATTGAGCCCGGTCGTCAACACCAGGTCGTTTTGCTTTGCGCCCTCCGGCGGATTGGAAACGTAAATATCGCTGAACTGATTTTGCCAGCCCAGCCATTTGCTGATCTTGGTCACCGTGCCGAAATTAAACGTCCCGCGATACTGGCCGGTCTGCTGCAAATCCGGATAGAAGTAGAAATTCTCCGTCAGTACCGTACTGGCGTGAATCTTGTGCATGAATTCCTGGCCAAGAGTGAGAGCGGCAAAGCGGTTCGTCCTTCCGAATGCGGTGATGGTGGTAGCGGGGGGAGGAGTCGGGTTGGTCACAACAACGTTGGAATAGGTTTCATGCGTGTAGTTCAGGCCGGCGAGAAAATCCAACGTGGTATTTGAGGTCTTCACGGCATGATAACCCAGGCCACCCTGATACACGCCGCGCAGATCCAGTTCCTGCAGGGCGTTGCTCATGAAATCGGCGCCGACGAAGCCGAAAAGCCTGGCGTCGAAGTTCCGGTCGTAACGGAGCCCGCCCTGCACCAGATTTGCGATAGTCGTTGGGTTTGGCGGCAAAGCGGCGTCATTCTTGGTGTAGATCGAACTGGCGGTCACGGTAATCTTGTCTTTTTGCGTGGCGTGCACCGCGTTAAACGCCAACGCCAGGTTGGACGTCTCACTGTTGCCGCGAGCCAGAGAGAAGCCCACATTTGCCCCCCCCGTCCAGCCGTGCAGCAGCCCGGGATTCACCGACTTCTCATAGGCCGCCTGCTCGGCGTCGTTGCGGATCAGCACCACACTGCCAGCCGGAACCTCCACGGTCCCTTCCGACTTGGTGGCAACCTCCAGTTTGCCATTGCTGCCCGTAACCGGGCCAACCACGGTCTTTTTGGCTGAAGTGGTGATGTGCAATTGCTTTTCGGTCGTGATCTGCGTGATCGCGGCAAACTGGATGGTCACATCTCCAGCGAACTCAGTATGCAAAACCAGCGTCTTGCCGTCGGATTTCACTACCGTGCCGGTGAGGTGGTCTCCGTTCTTCAGTGTGATCTGGTCGGCAAATCCTGAAGCGGATAATCCTATGAATGCGATAAATGCCAATACGCGAGCCTTACGCACAACGGCCACCTCCAAATTCAAGAGTTAATTTCAAAAGCGAGTGGGAACCCGGAACTATCCTGGATCAGGAAAGAAAACAACAAAGCGGCGAGCTGTGAACCGGAAGATACTGCCCGCGAAGCTGCCCGGGACGGAAAATCCGGTCAGCCTTTGGACTCGGTGCTCTTGCTCTGCTCGTTTGAAGCCTGCGCCGGAGGATTCGGATTATCCTTCATGCCTTCCTTCAAGGCGCGAATCCCCTCGCCCAGGCCTTTGCCGAGCTCAGGCAGCTTCTTGGGGCCGAACACCAGCAAAGCAATAAAGAAAATCACCAGCAGGTGCATCGGCTGAAAAAGACCATCCAACATCGGAACCTCCAAGCGATACCACAACCAAGTTACTATATTACGCTATTGCAGGGGTCGAGGGAAGTCCAACCGGGTAGCGGGCAACGCCTAAGTCCAAGCGCACGATCGGACAATGCGGCGGCATGTACTCCTGGTGTTTCTGCCCGACAGAAACATGAGCTTACACTCATCTGGAATAAAGGCCGGCGCCGTTCCTGGCCTTGATCCAGAACGCTCTTCGGGAAACTCCCATGGATGTAATTCGAACCTCGCCAGCAGTGACGCCCAGGCTGCCACGAACCATCCTGCCGGAACTGGAAACGCGGCGCATGGAACGGCCGCCGCAGTCGGCTCCGGCTGAGCCCCGCAAGGCCTCGGGCTATGGCCTTCCCTGCGCCAAATGTCATTTGTATTATCCCGCGGACCTCGATGTCTGCCCGACTTGCAAAAGCCGCGAACGGGTTCCTGCTGTGACCGCGCCGGTGCTTCCCAGAATTCAGGCCTCTGCTGAGCCCATGCCTGATGTCGCGGCGCTGGAGCAGGAACGCGAGGAATTCCTCAGGCAGTTCAAGTTCCACATGGACGCGGCCCAGGCGGAACTGGCGAATGCGGCCTCCTCCTGCACTCTGGCCGAGCACCCGTCCGACGAGGACGAGTCGGCTGCCGTTTGCAAGTCCTGCTATGACCGTCTGCAGCAGCGAGTGGATGTCTGCGAGGCGGCCCTGCACATTGACTTGAAAGAAGCTGCGCAGATTGTCTACGACGCGGTGTGGGCCGATCCCTCCGACCCTAACAAGACTTACAGCAATGCGGCGAACGCGCTGCTCACCGAATTGCGCAAGCGCGCCGGCGTCCCCAGCTTGTTGCGGCCATTCCAGCCCCTGGCGCACTAATCGCCTCGTTTCAGGCTCTTGAACCATTCGCGGCTAGCGCTGCCACAAGCGGAAAATCGCACTTTACTCCGGTTTCACCGACACCCATTTCCTGCCCGCGTAGAGCTTATAACCGTCGCCATCCTCTATCATTTTCAACGGAACCGGGCGCTTGAGCTGCGGATCCGTCTGATAGGCAACCCGGAGTACATCGTCGTTGGCCACGTTCATCACCACGAACTTGTCGCTGGCGAACCCGAAGCCATACTGCCCCGGCGGCAGTTCCGAGCCGCCGATATTCAACCTGGATTCCGTAATCAGCATGCCCTGATATTTCTGCTGGATGGCTGTCGAGTATCCCGACGCATCCACCAGGGCTGCGAGCGTCATCTGGCCGTTGGCCAGCTGAAATCCCGCGGCGTTGCGCATCTGGGTGGGCGCCTTCTGGCCGCGATAGAAATATTCCGCCGGAACGACCTTGCTGAGTTCCTCTTTGCTCAGCAGGTGCCTGCTCGCCGTTTGGGCGAAGGCAGGACAGGCAAGGACGGCGAGCAAAACTCCGACTATCATATGGCGCTGTTTTTTCATGGAATCCATTCCTCAAGAGAAAGAAGTCAAAAAAGGCACAGGGGCAATCTAATCGTTTGCCAGGCATGGGGCAAATGCAGAGTTGGCGATATTCGGAGTTGCAGCTTTTTCAAAATGCCTGGGTAATTTTAGTTTGAGCGCAAGATCCGGATAGTCCGCTGAATCGCCCTCGCTCTATGCTTTGCTCATCATGACCACCCATGCCATACTCGCAATGAGATCAGAGAGCGAAATGCCTGTTCTGCAAGCCAGCGGCGCGATTCATAGCGACGGAGAGCGCTGGGACGCAGTTGTGGCGCGAGACTCAGACCAAGACGGCCAGTTCGTCTTCGCCGTCTCCACGACCGGCGTTTACTGCAGGCCATCGTGTCCGGCGCGGCGTCCGCGGCGCGCGAACGTGAAGTTCTTCCTGCGGCCGGAGCAGGCGGAACGGGCCGGTTATCGCCCCTGCCTGCGCTGCCGCCCAAAGTCGCTCAGCGGCAGCCTGCAATCCGACGGCGTCAAGGAGATCTGCCGTTACATCGAGCAGCATCTGGACGAACCGGTCACCCTGCAGCGCCTCGGCAAGGTCTTTCGCCAAAGCCCGTTTCATCTACAACGGCGCTTCAAGGCGGTGCTCGGAATCACGCCGCGCGAATATGCCGACTCCTGCCGCCTGCGCCACCTAAAGCGCAGCCTGCAGGCCGGTGATAACGTGACGCGCGCCATGTATGACGCGGGCTATGGGTCGAGCAGCCGCCTTTACGAGCGCACATCTTCACAATTAGGCATGACGCCCGACAAATATCGCCGCGGAGCAATCGCAGCCACAATCCGCTATACCAGCGCCGATTCTCCGCTGGGCCGCATGCTGATCGCGGCTACTGAGCGGGGTGTCTGCGCGATTCAATTCGCCGACTCGGATGGCGAACTGCTGGAGGGGCTGAAGCGCGAGTTCCCCTTTGCTGTCCGCAGGCCCGACGAGGGCGGACTGCAATCGTACGTGACGACGCTGCTCGGCAAAATGAGCGGACGGGAATTGAACGCGGCTCTGCCGCTCGACATTCGTGCCACCGCATTCCAGAGACGCGTGTGGAGATACCTGCAGTCGATCCCGTTTGGCGCAACACGATCCTACAGTCAGGTCGCCAGGGCGATTCACCGCCCCCGCGCAACTCGCGCCGTGGCCCGTGCGTGCGCCACCAATCCCGTGGCGGTAGAAATTCCCTGCCACCGCGTGGTGCGCCAGGACGGCACCGAGGGCGGCTATCGCTGGGGAGTGGAACGGAAGGAGGAGCTGCTGCAAATGGAGCAGCGGCCTGGGATCAGGACATAGCCGATTCGTTACCACCTCCCAAATTACTGTCGGTTGTAAGTCGAGAGTCGGCAGTGACGATGTCTGAATTTTCCCTGCGTGAGCTCATGCCGAAAGCCCGCGTTCTCGCCAGCGGGCCGAGTGATGACACCACAGGAAAAACGCGGTCAGAAATTCAAACTCACCCGCCAGGGGGCGATTTTCTACTTGATCCACGCCAGCCACGCCCATCCAACGACCAGCGTTATTACCGTGATGGGCAGGCCTACGCGGAAATATTCCCAGAAGCCGATTTTTGTCTCCGGCCTGGCGCTCTCGACAACAATAATATTGGCGATACTGCCGGTGATCGTCAGGTTCCCGGCCAGCGTTGAAGCCATCGCCAGTACTAACCACGCTGTATGTGGATTCGGAAAACTCGCAGCCATCGATTTCAGAAGCATCACCGCCGGCACATTGCTCACAACATTGCTCAGCAGCGCCACGACCAACGTAAAAGCACCCAGCCGGTGCAGGTTCCAGTGTTGTGCGACCGCCAGGAATTTCCCAACAATCCCGGCGTTCTGTGCTCCACCCACGATCAGGAATAGCCCCACAAAGAACACGAGCACGCCCCAGTCAACTTCCTCATAGAGCTTCCGCGGTTCGATGGTGCGAGTGATCAGCAGCACAGCCGCACCCAAAGCCGCTGCCATCGCCGGCGGAACGCCGGCAAAAAATGCGGCCACCACTGCACTCACAACAATCACCGGTTTCGTGAGCCGCGACAGATCGAGCGGCGGCAATGGAATCTGGTGGCTTGCCTGTTCGGCGGGTTTCGCTTTGCGCATGTGGAACCAGTGCAGCACCAGCCAGTCCAGAAAAAGCCCCGCCACGGCCACCGGAGCGAGATGCAGAAGAAAATCGCGATAGCTGATGCGGGAAAATGAGCCGATCAGCATGTTCTGTGGATTGCCTGTAATGCTGGCCACGCTGCCGATGTTCGACGCTGTCGCCACCGCCAGCAGGTACGGCAAAGGCTGCAGGCGCATCTTGCGGGCGATGGTCAGGACAAAGGGCACCGTCACCAGGCAGACAATATCGTTCACGAAGAATGCGGAAAGCATTCCCGAGGTGAAGATAACCGCCGGCAAAAGGTGAGAGGGATTCAACCGCCGCAGGACCATCTCGGCGTTCCACTCGAAAAATCCCACCAGATGCAGGACGCCGACGATCAGCATCATCGAGAAGAGCAGCACCAGCGTGGGAAAATCAATGAAGCGCAGTGCATCCGCAGGTTGCACCACACCGAAGGCGATCATCCCCACCGCTCCGATGATCGCGGCGCCCGGACGATCGATCTTCAGTCCGGGGAATTTTCCCAGGGCAAAAACCAGATAACTGGCAATAAAGATGATGTAGGCTGCCAATATCTGCACATCGGAGACTGCTGTCGGCGAAAGATGGCCCATGCTGTTGGCTGCGGTTGGTGGCGGCGCATTCATCGTAGCAAAACCGGCCGGCACACAATTCTGGGCAGGCTCAGGACAGGATGACTTCTTTCTTCCGCCTCACCACGGCCCAGTTCACAAAAGCGACGGCGATCGTGATCAGCACGATGATCGACTGCCCGAAGTCCACACGCGTGATCAGGACAAGACATGCCACGATCCCCAGCCCAGCGAATAGATTTCCTGCGGGCAGGCGGAACCCGGCTTTCCCCGGCTGCTTACGCCGCAGAGCGGGTAAAGCCGCGCATCCCACGCCGTAATAGAGCAATCGGGCGACGGCAGAGAGGGTTACATTCCACTTGAATTGCCCGCTTAATGCAAAACCCCAAATCATTAGCGCAAATACGCCGATCGATACGTACGGCGTGTGAAAACGGCGGTGCACGGCGCCAAAAATCTTGGGAAAGTCGCCCCGTTCAGCCACAGCGAACAGCACGCGCGGCATGGCGAGAATTTTGGCGCTGAGGTATCCATAGAAAGCGATCAGGGCTCCGATCGCGATCAGTCCCGCGCCTGTGGGGCCGAGAGCAACCCGCGCCACGTCGGCCAGGGGACGCTCGCTGTGCGCAGCATCGGGCAGCACTCCCACGACCACCCATTGAATGAGAGCGTAAATGACCATGCAGATGATGAGGGCCGTGAACAGAGCGAACGGAGCATCTCTTCGGGGATTTTTCGCTTCGCTCATGGGTGCAAGGGCGGTCTCAAATCCACCGTAGGCGAACACCATGAGCAGCACGGCTTTCAGCCAATCGCTCGCGCCCGGCGCGCTGGACGCCGCTGGCAAATGGACTGTACGGTGAGTGGACATCAGGAACAAGCCGAGCGCGATCACCACAAAGAGTGGCACCAGCTTGGCCGCCGTGAACAGATTGCTGACATCGGTGCCGACGCGCACTCCGCGAATATTGATGATCGCCAGCATACCCACGAGCCCGGTAATGACCAACGCTCGCGTTACGCGGTCATTGGCATGAGGCCAGAACTCCCCTAGATAAATGACGAACAGATTGGCGTTCGCGGCCGGGGCCGCTACCTGGCCCAGCCAAAGCAACCACGCCATCTGAATCCCGGCGAAACGTCCGAAGGCAGCACGCGCATAAAGATAAGGGCCGCCCGCCTCCTGAAATCGCGATGCCACTTCGGCAAAACAGCCAATGATGAGGCCCATTGCGGCGCCCGCCAGCAGGACCGCTAAAGGGCTCAATTTGCCCGCGTAGCCCGCGACCGGAGAGGGCAGCCCGAAGACGCCACTGCCGATCACCGAGTTCACCACCAGCGCGGTCAAGCTCCAGCGGCCAATCGCTCGAACGAGTTGCGCCCCCGGCGGGCCTGCTGATTCGGTCACCGCGCGTTTGTATCACAGAACGGCTATGTCTAGAAGCGGTCGCGGCGTCACGATTGTTTATCCCGTCGACAAACCACATAACGCGACAATCCACTTGCTTTTCGCGGAGAGCACCGTTCGCGGTAGACTTGTTGCCGGTCGAAAAAAAGATGCTCGTCCTCAGCGCAGCTCGCCTCTACACGCCACTCGAAGAAATAATCGCTCCCCTTGTTTTCATCGAGAATGGCCTTATTTCCGCGATTTCTTCCCGTAACCAGGGGGAAGTCCCTAAGAACGCCAAACTGCTTGATCTCGGCGATGCCATCCTGGTTCCAGGCTTTGTCGACATCCACATGCACGGAGGCGCAGGCGTCGATGCCATGCGCGCCTCTCTTTCTGATCTGTCGCGCCTCAATCAGTGGCTCATCACCCACGGTGTGACCGCCTACTTTCCCACAACCGTTGCTGCTGCGCTCGATCAGACCTGCGCCACGCTCGAACGTTTGGCCGACGCGGTTGAGGGAAAAACACCCAAAAGCGATGGCATGGAAGCGCGACCGCTCGGCATCCACCTCGAAGGTCCATTTCTCAGTCATAAGCGGCGAGGTGTGCACCCGCCGGAGTACTTGATTGAGCCTACGGTCGAGATCTTTGATCGCCTCTGGCAAGCGGCGCGCGGCCACGTATGTATGATGACGATTGCTCCGGAAATTCCCGGAGCCCTCGCAGTCATCGCCGAAGCTGCGCGGAGAAAAGTATGCGTCAGCATCGGCCACTCCGATGCGGTCCTTGAAAATGCCCGCGCCGCGGTCAAGGCCGGCGCGCGCCACGCCACGCACACCTTCAACGCGATGCGTCCGCTCGATCATCGCGATCCCGGCATCCTTGGCGAAGTTCTCACCGACAAGAACCTCACCGCCGACATCATCGTCGATGGCATTCACCTAGCGCCGGAGATCGTGCAGCTTTTTCTGCGGGCCAAGGGCACCGAGCGCTCGGTCCTCATCACCGATGCCATGGCTGCCGCCGGCATGCCCGACGGCACTTATCAGCTCGGTCCCATCCAGGTTGAAGTCAAGGATGGCATGTGTACTTCGGACGGCAAACTTGCCGGCAGCGTGTTGACCATGGACCGCGCGGTGCGGAACGTAACCAAATTTTCCGGTTGGAGCCTGCAACATGCGGTGCGCGCGGCCACGTTCAACCCGGCGCATGCAGTTGGCCTCGCGCAGCAGGGCCAACTTGGGCCGGGCTTCGACGCCGACCTCGTGGCTCTTGGCCCCAGCGGCGAAGTGCGCCAAACCATTGTCCGCGGCCGCGTCTGATTCCGGGCTCCGACTGGTTTTCGCGAATCCGTACTACGGCCTTTCGTCCACCTGCCCGTCTCTCGGCCCTGTCCCGCTGAGCTTGCACCTTCGATACATAGGCCACTGTCCCTCGACGCTTCATGCTAGGACGGAATGACAGAAACGGCGGTGGTCATGTGCATTAAAAAAACGACCGGTTTCGGGTTTTTGATGCTGGCTTATCTGACTCTGAGCGGCTGTGGCGGAGTCTCCAGTAGTTCTTCCACCTCGAACTCCAGCAATTCCGCGCCCTCTCCGCCGGGAACCGCGTCGTCGATAACCAAAGACGGCATTGCCTGGACCTTCAGCCAACCCGTTTCCGTGGGCCAGTTTGTAAACGGCGATTATTACGTGGTCGGGCCCGTCACTGTCACGGCCATCGATCCCGCACCAACGACTTCCTCGCCCTATGAGAATGGTTCGGTGCTGAATCTGCCCACGGCTAACAGCAAAAGCGGATTCGACTCGCGCCTGAATGATGGCACCGACGAATCCTGGTGGTTCGATGCCTCTCTGCGGTCTTATCCTCCCATCTCGCTGAAGCCGGGAGATAGCCTGGTTTCCTCCGTCAGCCTGGCGCAAATTCATTCCAAACCCGAGGTCATGCGTGCCACAGATATGAGCGCCAGCCCCGTGGCTTCTGTCTCGATACTCACAGTTTTGTCGGCGGCGCCCTCGGCGGATGCTTTTCGACCCTCCTATTGCGACCGCAGCCAGACCATTTATCACGCCAACTCGCTGCAGAGAAATCTGCTACCGTCGTTGGCTCCGCCAAATCCTTCCATGACGCCAACCCTGGCGCAGTTCGAGACCTATTACCGCCAACCCTGGATCGACACCAACCCGTTTCTATTTGACGCGCCCGCCGACTACATGCCGAGTTATGGCCAGCATGTCGCCTTCGCCGATTCCTATGCTTCCCTGCTGCTGATGCTGAATTTCCCTGCCGCTCAGAAGGTCAACCTTACGAACTACTTTGTGCAATACGCCATCGATCTCTATGGCTGCCTGCAGGCAGGCGTCGGTTGGCCGGCATTTGGCGGACACCGCAGCGGCAGAAAGCTGCCAATCGTCTTTGCGGGAATTCTTCTGAACGACAGCGGAATGATGAATGCCTCTGCCACATATCCCAATCAGTTCGGCGAGGATATGCAAACGGTCTACGTAAATCAGATTCCGGGCGGCTATGCGCAGGCCTGGCAGGGAGCCACTGTGATCTATGGTGGCCATTACGGCGTTAATGCCGATGGCACTCTCGTCAGCCCTGGCCTCTACGGCCCTTATGAACAGTTGCAGCCTGTGGATTGGCCTTTAATTAACGGTGATGAGCAGCTCGGCGAGGCTTATCGCCGCTGCTGCACGTCGGTTTCCTGGGTGGGCGAAGCTCTCACCATGCACCTCATGCATGCAGAAAGCATCTGGAGCCATCCGGCCTTCTTCGATTATGTCGACCGCTGGATGTACGAAGACGACACGCAAGCCGTGGCCGACATCAAGGCGCAAACCGGCTTCGATTACAGTGCCAATTGGGAGCCGCAGGGCCAGACCAGATACTGGCTGCAGGGAGAATTTCCCCAATATACCTTCATCGACGACATGTGGAACGCTTACCGGAAGTAATCTTTGATATTCGCCAATGGCGGGAGCCCTCAGGTGCCCGCTGCTAGTTTGGCTTTCGCTCTTTGGCTTCGGCGAGATAGCGCAGCAGCACGGCTTCATCGGCGCGGGTGAGGTGGTCCAGAAAGGAAGTCTCCGGGCTTTTTGTGTCGTCTGAGGGTTTTGCGGAAGCCGTCTGACGCAACTTGTCGCCCAGTTCCGGCTCGTTGCTCATAACCTCCGCATAAAACCAGAGAAAGTGGCGCATCTGGTCAAGCGAAGAGCGCAACACCCGAATGGCTTCGGTTTCCGGGAGGGCGTTCAGCGCCTCCATCAATTCCGGGTCGCTGGGCGCCTGCATTGCGGCGCAGTTCAATTCCCTTTGGATGACACGCAGATCTTCGGTTACCCGCGTGATCCGCCGATGGAGATCGGCCATTTCCGTGTCTCTTCCCATGGAATTGTTGGTGTCTCAACATCTCATCGGCGGGTGCAAGCGAGAAGATGTCCCACGATCATGCGCTTTGGTAATTCCGGCGATTACTTTGGTCCGGTGGCCGGAAGAATTCGTCGCATCGAGCGAAACTCCGCTATTGGCGCGGCTTTCCCGCCGCAGCAGAAGCTCGTAAGGATGCGGTGCGATGAACTGCAAGCAGTACTGCGATGACGAGTGGAAGCAATTTCGGGTGAGAGTCGGCGTTCATGGCACCTCCCCTGGTCGGATCTTCCGCCGACGCAACTATCAAAGATTCGGCGCCGAATCCGCATCGCGAAATAGGAGGAATTTTCGGCACTGTTACCGCCAGTACCGCTATTCCCCGGTCGAGGGCCGTCGCAGCTTCACAGAAGAGAATGTTATAATTTTCGTGCCATCTATACAGCGGCGGACACGTTCCGCCGATCACGCACTCCGTCGGGGAGTGGCTCAGCCTGGTAGAGCACCTGGTTCGGGACCAGGGGGTCGGAGGTTCAAATCCTCTCTCCCCGACCATTCTTTTCAATCACATAAATTCAATTTCTGGATTCCCGTCTACACCGCTGTAGACGATTTCGTAACGGTAAAAGCCTCCGACAGCATCCTGCGCTGAACCGATCCGTTTGCCCGCACTCGGGCTCATGATCGCCCGTTTGACTTCCTTTACTCCAGCATTACAGTAACAGTCATGCAGATTGGCGATGTCATTCGCGAGCTTCAGAAAAAGCGGCCCGTCTTCCACTCGGAAGCCGATTTTCAGCATGCCCTCGCATGGGAAATTCATATGCAAAATCCTTCGGCTCGGGTGCGGCTGGAGATCAACAAAGGTTCGGCGGGGAAGAAAGAGCGTCTCGATATGTTCGTACTCGACGGCGATCAGAGCTACGCAATCGAGTTGAAATACAAAACACGAAAACTCAACCTAGCGCATGATGGCGAGGAATTTCGGCTCTCAAACCATGGCGCTCAGGACACTGGTCGATACGATTTCGTCAAAGACATTGGCAGACTCGAGAGGTTCGTTCATGCCCACGGGAATAACCTGATTGGATACGCCATTCTTCTCACGAATGACGATCTTTATTGGAAAGAGGCGAAACGGAGCCTGACTGCCGACGCAGGATTCCGCATCCATGAGGGACGGGTTCTCAACGGTGAACTGCGTTGGACGGAAGGCACCGGTGCCGGGACGATGGAGAACCGCGAGGTTGGTCACTCACTCACAGGGACGCACACGATCCGCTGGGCCGACTATTCTGAACTCAAAGGAGACGGTCCGGGCAAATTTCGATATCTGATTTTGGAAATAAGATGATGTTTGCGAGAAGTCTCTTTGACGAGGTCGTGTTAGCGGTATAAGCTTACAGGTGAAACAGGCTATGAAAACATTCGGACAACGTATTCGGGAATTGCGAGAAGCAAAAGATATGTCGCTGCGGGAATTCGCGAGAAAGCTAGGGGAGCTTTCTCCTCCCTTCGTTTCGGACGTGGAATTAGGGCGGCGGTTTCCTTCCGAAAAGGTCCTCGAAAAGATGGCGCACGTGCTGGGGGTGACCGTTGGAGAATTGCAGAAATATGATTCACGGGCTCCCATCGAAGACCTCAAGCGCCTCGCAGCCTCCGACCCGGTCTATGGCTTTGCGTTGCGCAAAGTCGCGGACGGAGAAATCAGCGCCGAGGACATCCTGAAACTTGCGAGTAAAAAAACCTTCAAAAAATAAATGAGAACGTACCGAGCAAAGAGCGGTCCTTTTAACGAGCGCCCATACTTCGGTGGCGAGGAAGTGGATCGAATTTGCGAGGATACACTTCGCGGCGTCGGTCTGTATCCCACAAAGCCCGAGCCGATACGCATCGATCGCCTCATAGAAAAGTACTTCAAGGTAACACCCGCCTACGAGGATCTGGGGACGGGCATCCTCGGCTTGACCCGCTTCGGCGCAAACGGTGTTCAGGCCGTGGTTGTCGCGCAAGCTCTCGACGAAGAGGAAAGCGTATCAGCCGAGCGCCGCATCAGAACAACGCTTGCCCACGAAGCAGGCCACGGCTTGTTGCACGCGCACCTCTTCGCGCTCGGGATGCAGGAGCATTCTCTCTTCGGAGACTTCACCGATCCGCGCGCTCCGAAGGTCCTCTGTCGCGGAGAAGCGGACCCATCGCGCAAGGGCGCTCGCACCTACAACTGGTGGGAATTTCAGGCGAATTTAGCGATTGGTGGCTTGCTCTTGCCCCGTCCGCTCGTGCAGATCGCCGTCGAACCGCTCCTCTCTGAATCTGGGATGTTGAAGACGAAAGTGTTGAAGGATGCGAGCCGGGAAAATGCTGCGAGGCTGCTTGCAGAAACCTTCGACGTGAATCCCGTGGTAGCCCGCATCCGACTGCAAGAGACGTACCCAGAGGATCAGCAGCTCCAGCTGTAGTCAAACTTTTCTTGAGCAATGTTACGAGCTCAAATTTTTCGATCGCCTTGCGTGCGACTTCTCCAGTAAGATAGAGCGCAAGGAAGAGTGTATCCAAACAATTCGAGAAGAGAAAAAGGCTCAACAACCGTTGAGCTTTTCGCTTTTTACGGAGGAAACACATGCAGCAAAAAACCAAGAATGGTCGAAAGAAGAAAGTGATCCACCTCAAGGAGACCAAAGCCACGGTGCACTTCGGGACACAGTGGGCGAGGATTACGGTTGACATCCCGATCAGCAAGCTCGTGGCGGCGCTTGGAAGGCGTCATCGCGTCTGAAGTCCAATTGGCCATCTGCAAACCTTCAGATCACGCGGGTTTTGACGCTTTTCTGATGGTATAGGGGGTCCGTAGAGTCTGGCCGGGAGCACGCTACTTGATATGTAAGCTTACAGCAGCTTATGATTAAGACATGTAGCTCCGCCTGTCGTTCTGAGTATCGGAATGAAGGGGTCGCAGGTCGGAGATACAAATCAACGATTAGGAGGCAAACGCAAATGACAGAACAAGAACACGAACACAGGAAGCACCAGCTAGTCATTTTTGTGAATCGAAAGCGGAAGACCGACGCCGACGGCGTGAAGCCGGCCATGACGGTGAATGAAATCGCCGAATTGGTGGGGCTGACCGCGGAAACGGCGACCGTCCAAGAACTGCACGACGGGAAGGCCGGCCCGCCGCTCAGTGGAACGGTTCATGTTCACAATGAGGAACACTTTCTTGTGACGCGGAAACAGGTACAAGGCGGCCATGAATAACGAAGTGCGGGATCGGGTTAAGCGGGAGATCGAAGCAATTTCGCACAACGGCAATCCGGCGAAGCTCTACGAGAATCCCGATGCGGTCATTTACTACGGGCTGCCCTCGTCCCTTGGCATCGTGGATGCGACGGACGTGCTCGTTATCGTACCGCCAGGCTATCCTGGCGCGACACTTGACCACGCGTATCTGCCGTCCAATTCCGGTTTGCTCAATGTCGTACGGGGGCAGCCGGAAGGTACGTTTATAGATGTCGATGGACGGCGGTGGCAGCGTGTAAGCTACCACCCCCACAATGGCGGAGGCGCGCCCCCGTGGGACCCAACAAAGCACGGCTTCCATACCTATGTCGATGAGGTACTCTCATGGCTCTCCGTGCGGCGATAGCGATGGAAGCCCAGTTCCGCATCACGAGCGAGCTGTTTGAGCGACTGAAGTCAGTCGTTTTCTCGCGCTACCCGCGAAAAGAGTGGGCCACGTTCATGACCTTCGGCTTTCGCCAAACGAAGGATGCGCTCGTCATCACGGTCGTCGATCTCATCGCCCCGGAAGCCGGTGATCTCAATCCTGCCGTTTCGAACGTGCAGTTCGAAGCGCAATATTCGGTGCGAGCTGCCTTGGAGGTTGAGAAAGGGCCGTTGTGTATCGGCGTCATCCATTCGCACCCACAGGACTTCTTCACGTCGCCAAGCACCATTGACGACGACATGGACAGCTACTACCAGGATTACTTTGAAGGCTTCACCAAATCGGCTTGCTATGCCAGCCTGATCTTTGCGCTGAAGAAGGACGGCAGTTTTTCATTTTCGGGGCGGGGCGTTCTCGACGGTGAACCGTTCCGCGTAACGAAGATCCTCGTGGTCGGGAGAGGCGCAATTACGTCTTTCCGTCCGACCGCACCGTCAGTCCGAAGGCCCGAAACCGAGCGTTTGGAGCAGGTTTACGGAAAGGAAGCACGAGAGCGACTCCAAAATACAACGGTCACGATTGTCGGGTGTGGGGGAACCGGCTCGGCCGTCGCCCATACTTTGGCGAGGGCGGGCGTCCAGAAATACATTCTCGTCGATTACGACCGATTTGAGGACTCCAACCTTGAACGGCTGCATGGATCGAGTGCCGCTGATGTGGCGGCGAGGGAGAAGCGGTACAAAGTGGAAATTGTAAAAGACCTCATTCTCGCCATTAGCCCGACGGCTACGGTGATTCCGATTGTCGGAAATATCCTGCAAACATTGCCGCGGGACTATGCGGTCGCGTCGGACCTTATCGTGTGCTGCACTGATTCGGCGCATGGGAGAGTGGGCGTGAGCGAGTTAGCATACCGCTACCTCGTGCCTGCGATTGATATCGGCGTTCAACTTGATAGCGAGCATAGAAAGGTGCGCGCAGAGGTTGGGCAGTTCACGATGTACTCGCCGGATTTGCCGTGCGCGTATTGCCGGTATCTCATCGATGCCCGACAGTTGAGCATCGAACTCATGAGCGACGCCGAACGCGAAGCGCGGAAGCAAGAAGCGATGGAAGCGGCCGCGCGCGGTGATGATGCGGATCAGTATTGGGTAAACCTGCCCGAACTGCACACCGTTGGACATCTTACGACCCTTGCTGCCGCTCTCGCCGCCACATATGGCATTGGATGGCTGACGGCGAAGTTCCGCTCACCGGCTACGTCATTTCAATTCGACCTCCTTCAGGACAATCTCGGATACGTCCCCGTTGAGATGGACAAGCACCAAGATTGCACCTGTGCGACGCGCATAGGCTATGCCGACCAAGGGACAGCCTATGCGGTGATAAGCGCGCCCGAACATTGGCCAGAAGCGAAAGTACTATAGCGTCTCCGGACTGCTCAGCTATCTATCACTGGCGGCCGTGTTTGCTGAATGCCGGGCCTTGCCAACCATTCTGATTTCCTTACGATTAAGAGATGGTCAGTGCCAAGGAATACATCAAGCACGAAGGCGGGAACGCCGAGGCCTGGGTTTGTTTGTGTGGCAACCGCCCAGATTCTGATGGCTTCTTTCCGTGTGACAACGATGGCAACGAGATGGAGCCCGTCGAAGGTTGGGAAGATTTGTACGTCTGTGGCCGTTGCGGAAGGATCATCCATCAATTCACCCTCGAAGTACTGGACCAAAACCCCAACTTGAAGCGTCTTGAAAAGTTAGCGTAGGACGTTTCAACAATCCCTAGCTCATCGATCTCGGCGATAAGGCAGAGGCCGAGAGGCAACCCTCGTCATGCTCTTTCGTGGGCCCCTCCTGAAACGGCGGCCCGTAATCTGGCTACGCCATCGAGGAGCCCACGAAAGAACTCAACGCAAAGCCTTCGCAGTGGATTGCACGTACACTACGCCGGTCGCGACCGCATCGAAGATAGGCATATTCTGGTGCTCATGCTGCCATCGCTTTCGGGCTGGTGGCACCTTCCAAGCAAGCTCAGAGAATTGTTGAGCAAGAAGTGCCGACCTCTGTTCTTTATTGTGCACGCCCAACCCTTCGAAGTGGTGTCTCACGGCGTGCTCGCCCAGGCGTTCGACGCTGATCGAATAGCGGGCAGATACGGGCTCAAGGGCTCGTCGAAAAGCCTCCGCCCTCCGGCGATGTCGGTCGCCACGAATGACGACCACGCGAGGCCGAAACCTTTCCACGAGGCGAATAAAGCGGATTTCCTTGCTGCCCCTTGATGGAAGTTTAACGAGGCCAAAGTCGAGTAGTCGTGTTGGTGCATCGAATACGGCGAACCCAACCCAGTGAGGCCTCAGATCGACGGCGAGAATGCGCTCGCATTGATTCGTAGCATCGGCAATCATGGAGTGGATTCGCAGTGACCATTTTTTCGTTCGGAAAGCCACACGAGCTTCCGGGCAGTTTCGTTTGCATCCCGTCCACTCGCATTCCGTCGCCCCAATAGCTCTTCAAGTCGCGCGAGCTTCGCCTCGACCTCGGTTGCCGCGTCGCCGCGGAGTCCCGCGAAGAGTTCGGAGACCGGGATGCGAAAAACAATTTCGTATCCGATAGCGATCCTGAGGTCCGGAACAGCTTGGAATTGTTCATGTCGGGCCACACTCTCGGCGCGGAATCCGAGCAACTCGCCCAGCTCTTCTTGGCTGAGGCCTGCTCGTCTGCGGTGTATGCGGATATAGTTCGGGAGATGTTTCTCTGAATCCTGAGTTGTCATTCGGGCAGGAAAAATCTTGTTCGATGCGACCTTTACCCTTCAGGCTAACAAACATGGAATAGGCTGCCAGCCAGCCTAACCAGCATTGGCTGTCGGGTTCTGAACCACACTTTGCGAATTATCCACAACGGGACGCATGGAAAGGTCGGAAAAATCGAACGGCAAGCGGTGACCCCTGTGGATAACCGTGGGATGAATCGCGTGCTTTTCCACTGTCGTCCGCGCGAATGCGGATTTAGCTGCCTACCCGAACAATCCGCGACATTAGAGAATGTCGGTGTACTTCAAACGAAATGAAGGAGAACTCCCGGAAACAACCAAAAACTGTCGTCAGACCGTCGGAATCCAACCGCCCGACCGATGAACGCTTCCGCAGCGAACTAATTCCGCTGCTTCAGCTACTCGCGCGACAGCCTCCCCCCGACCACGACTTTCGCACTTGTCCCATCTGCAAGCGCTACGGCATCACGAAGATTTGACGGATTACCGTCCTCGCCTACAGTGAAGGTAAAGGTCGACAAAACAATTAACTCAACACGGCATGCTTCGTTATTTCAGTTACTGCCGCAAATCATCTGAAGATGAAGACCACCAAGTCCTCTCGATCGAATCACAGCGGCAGGAATTAAAAAAATACGCCGACCGCGAAAACCTTCACATCGTCGGCCTGCTCGAAGAAGCACGGAGCGCAAAAACGCCAGGCCGCACCGTATTCAACGATATGCTACGCCGCGTCGAGCGTGGCGAAGCCGATGGGATACTCACATGGCACCCCGATCGACTCGCCCGCAACGCGCTCGACGGCGGGCAGATTATCCATCTCCTCGATACCGCGCGGCTTACCGATCTGCGCTTCCCGACGTACACGTTCGAGAACACATCGCAAGGCAAGTTCATGCTTGCGATCATGTTCGGCCAGTCAAAGTACTACGTTGATGCGCTGAGTGAAAATGTCCGGCGTGGAAACCGAACCAAGCGCGAAAGAGGGTGGCTTCCCGGAGTTCCGCCCATCGGATACTTAAACGGACGATCCGATACCGGGGACAAAATCATCGTTTCCGATCCCGCTCGATTCTCGTTGGTTAAAAAGATCTGGAGCCTGTTTCTTTCTGGTGGATATTCCGTGTCGCAAGTCCTCGAAATCGGCACGGACATTTTGGGTTTGCGGACGCCCACAAGGAAGCGGACCGGCGGCAATCCGCTCAGCACGAGTGGCATCTACCGGTTGCTTTCCAACCCCTTCTATGCCGGGTCCATCCGACACAACGGCCAGTCGTTTCAGGGTCGGCATGAACCGATGGTCACGCTCGACGAATTCGAGCGAGCCCAAGCGCTGCTCGGGAAGTCCGATAGACCACGGGCACAACAGTACGAGTTCGCCTATACGGGATTGATCCGCTGCGCCAGTTGCGGTTGCAGCGTCACCGCAGAGCGCAAGGTCAATCGGCACGGATCGCGATATGTGTATTACCATTGCACCCGCAAAAAGCGGGCTACCCCGTGCGATGAAAAGTGCATCGAGGAACGCAGGCTCGAGGAACAAATATTTACCTTCCTTCGAAGCGTTTACCTTGATGAGCACGAACTTGAAGAGGGGTTGAAAGCCATTGAGGAAGCCCGCAAGAAAGAAACCGCAGTCGGAGGAGGAGTGCGAAACGCGGTTGAAGCGGCGTTGGAACGCTGCACGCGCGGGCTCGACAACCTGACCAAGCTGTTCTACCGAGAACTGATTGGCGAGGACGAATTTGTGAAACAACGTGCGGAACTTGTTCAGGAGCGCGAAAAACTCAACCAACGACTCCAAAGTCTCGGGACGGAACAATGGATCGAACCCGCTAGAAAGCTTTTCCGATTCAACAATCGCGCGGTTTTCTGGCTTACCCACGGCACAGCAACGGAAAAGCGGTTGATTCTTGCAACCATAGGATCGAACCCCACGCTGGGTTCGAAAAAACTCAATATCTATGCGAGAAAACCCTTCGTCAGCATTCAGGAGCGCGGATCATTTTGCAACTGGTCGGCCATCGTCAATGACGTTCGAACCTTTCTAACAGAGAATCCCGCATTCGTGATTCCTGCATTGCCAGAGCCTAATAGGGTGCTGAAAAACGAGCCGATTCAGGCATAACCTGTCTTCTCCGGTCTTCAAGGATTGCGTTTGTCGGCTGTTCGGGTTGGAAGTGGCGATTGGACGATAGCGAGCGCGTTCAAGCACCGCTCAATCACAATTTGTGCCTCCTTCAGCGAATAAAAGATCTCTCCGTTCAATAAGGTGCATTCCCTTAAGGTCTGTGAATGCTAGGTAGCGACCATCTGGTGATAAGCTACCGTCAGTTACTCCGTCGTCCGTAGAGTTGTGGGTTAGCTGTATTTCTCTGAGTGCAGCGGGAGTCATTCGTCGTTGCAGCCACCGTAGCCCTGAGCCCAAACCAACGAGTGCAACTACTAAGACAAATGAGTAGAGTGCTTTCTTGCGGAATCTGGAGCTGCGGCGAAATGGCATGACCTCAGTACCGGATCTTGCTGGGAGCCCGGCCGTTGCTGGCTCAATCCAACAGTTGGGTGCGACCGGAGGATCAGCAACCGGAACTTCGCTTACTCCGGGAACCGCCGGCTACATCCTGATTACGTACTAGAAAAAGATCCGGCAAACACGACTTGGTCATGACAACCCGGGCATCACCCTCGACATGACCGCTTGTGGAAACTTCATTCTCTCGTCGGCGCCCAAATCCGCTGTGGAATCCCCCCCATCGCAGCGTGTGCGATGGGTCGGGAAGTCCGCAGAAGGCTGTTACTTGGCCGCTTTCATTTGCCCGCTTGATTTTTCTACAATTCGACCCCTGATTCGTCTGCCTTTCGCATAGATAACTGTAGACGATTTTGTAGCTGTAGCTGCACACACGTTCAACAGAATTCAACATGTTTCACGGTCAGCGCACAAACGATTCAACGTCAAACATTTACAAGCAACAAAATTCCACAAATTTCAACGGGCACTAGAATCTGGTTCGGGACCAGGGGGTCGGAGGTTCAAATCCTCTCTCCCCGACCATATCTAGTTGATTCGGTTGACTCAATTCTCGCGGTTTCCGCAAGTTTCTGATTCCAAACAATGAGTTTTGTGTCCTAGTTGCGTCCTGACTCGTCGCGCACGCGCGGCGCCATGGATGCCTTGAATGGGGAGGCGCGGCAGCCAGCCTGCACATGTCCCAAAACTAGCGTTTCAACCGATTCGCTTGGAGGTGAATGATGTCGAAAGGCAAAAGCAAACGCGAGCACCCCGGACCGGAGAAAGTGCCAGAGCATCCGCGTGATATTGCAGAACTGGCCGCTCTCGTCGTGAGCGACTTAACGTCTGTGGGGCCCGAAGAAGGAGGCGGATCTCTCATCGTCTTCGTATGGCGAGATTGCGCCATGACGATCAAGTTCCCCAGCAGTCGAAGAATGTATGCCCGCTCACGACATGGACGCACCCTTGATTCCGTGGTCTACGGGTCTGCAGTGGGTGTAATCAATGAATATTGCCGGAGCTCCGGCATCGTCGTGCCCGAAATTCGAGTTCACAAGGTTCCTCCAGAGGCGAGCACTCGTGAGCAAATTTCCGCCTGGTTCCAGGCTATTCCTGACATTTCGATCACAGCCCACCCACTCGAGGAGATCGGCTGAGGCCAGTTCCACCAGTCGGCGTAGTGTGGCCCAAAACCCAAAGACTGACACAGAGGAGATTAGAGGTTAAGCTGGGTGGAAGTCTGGAACAGGAGACGAGGACGATGCCCAAGAGTGGTCATACGGAAGAGCAGATCGTTGCCGTTTTGCGGCAGGTGGAAGCGGGAGCGCGCGTGGATGAGGTTTGCCGCAAGGTGGGGATCAGTCAAGCGACTTACTATCTCTGGAAACGTAAGTACACCGGGGTGGGGGTGAGCGAACTGCGTGAGCTGCGGCAGTTGCGGGATGAGGTGGGATGGCTGAAGCGATTAGTGGCCGATCTGAGCCTGGATCGGCAGATCCTGCAGGACATCGTCTCAAAAAAGCTGTAAGGCCTCGTGCGCGTCGGAAGTTGGCGCGCTGGGCCCGCCAGTACCAGTAATGCGGCGCTCCCGTTTGTCGAGATGCATGTTCCGCGCTTTGCCGCCGATGAAAGTTTCGTCCACTTCGACCTCGCCGCCAGCCAAATTGCGCGGAAGGGGTTGAAGTCGTCACTTTGAATTCGGTAAGCGCCTCAACAGTCGGTGCCGTCTGGTCGAAGGCAGCGCCCGAATCGGAGCGAACCACGCTGATGCCATCAAGAAGAATCTCCGTCCCAAAATTCTGACCGCCAGACAACTTCGATTCGTAGATTCCGGCGGCTGGGTGGTCGCTATTTGTACCTGGGCCGGCCGTGCCCGGAGTCAGAAACACGAAGGTTTCGGGAGAGCGGACAAAACTTTGACCGGTTGAATTCAGGGCGAGAGGCAAATCTTCGATCTGCTTCTGGCCGACGACAGTGCCGATGTCAGAACTCTCGGTCTGCAAAGTGGGCGCATCCGCTTGGACCGTAACCTCTTGCTGTACATTCCCCACTTGGAGGGTAATATTCAGGGCGCTAACCGTGTTAATCTGCACCAGCACACCCTGTTCCAAAGCCGTCATAAAACCGGAGGCCTCCGCCGTGATGTCATAACGCCCGATGGCAACGTCCGAGAGGCGGTAGTTGCCTTGGGGAGACGATACCGTCTTGTAGACGCTGCCCGTCGCTTCGTCTTTTGCCGTCACCGTGGCCCCACCCACCGCGGCTCCAGTGCTATCGACGACCGAGCCGGCGATGGTTCCCCGGTCGGACTGCGCAACGGCAACACCCACCATCAGCACACTCAGAACTGCCAGCGCCAGCCCCACCCATTGCTCCTTGCGCATGAGCGTTCCTCCTCTATGAAACCGGTTTCACAGACGGCCATAAATTTTCCGGGCTCGTTGCGACCAGATCCTCTTTTCTTTGGAATACGCCGAACCCCAAGCGAACCTAATAGAAAACAACTAGTGGGGCGTTGTCAAGACGAAAGGCGGAAAGGTAGTGGCTGAATTTTGAACCGTAGAAGTTTTCACACAAAGTGAAATTCAACCACGACCAGCAGCAGCTGGCATACGGGTGAGACGGTAGCACTCATCAACAAATCGTGTGTGGCCGGGTTGCCCCGCCTGCAGAGCGAGATTTCTACATGGCTTAGCGATCTCTCCATCCAGTTCGTTTTTCGTAACAAGATCATGTTGGAATCGCCGTTTTCGTTGCCGTTCAAAAACCTTGCTCCGCTCCCCGCTGAATCCATCATTTCTAGCGTTTAGGGGCGCGCCGATCCGATCCCGAGTTCGGATCGCGAAAAAAATAAAAGCCCCAGGTGACTCCACAGGGGGAAGAGAAGTAGGCTGTTCTCTCTTTGCTTGCTATAGAGCAGTTGTGGGGGTAAGTCTCCTGTGGTTTGCAAATTTAACCAATAATTCCAGCGCCATTCCGTGGTTGTTCAGAAAGTGCTATATACAACAACTCCAGCGACAGAGCCTGATGCGAAAGCGGACCGACTCTGCCTTCCCTCCAATCCCTAACCGCGGGCGGAGCGCGGTACGCATCCCCCGAACCAAGGAGTCAAAAATGAAGCAAAATATCCCCCAACGATTCGTTTCTAAGCGCGTGCTTACTCTGCTAGCGGCCTGGTTGCTGGCGCCAATGGCGCTGTTGGCCCAGACCTTGACCCTCAGCCCCTCGAGTTACAACTTTGGAAGTACGCCGGTCGGCACTGGTACTGCGTGGGAGACTTTCACCCTGGCAAACAGCAGCAGCTCTGCCGTGAGCATCAGTAACGTCACCGTCAGCGGCCCATTCGTCGTATCCAGCAATTGCGGGGCGTCGGTGGCTGCCAACGGCTCGTGTCCAATCTACGTCTACTTTTACCCGACCTCGTCTGGTGCAGCCAGCGGCACGCTGACCGTGACCGATAGCGCCTCCAACAGCCCGCAAACCGCCGCTCTCAGCGGAACTGGCGGAAGCGGCGGTGGCAGTTGTACGACCTCGCCCAGCGCGCCAACCGGCTTGACGGCGTCTGGCACGACCAGCTCGGGCACGTCCCTGAGCTGGACCGCGGATACTCCTCCCGCTAACTGCACAATCAGCAGCTATACCGTGCTGGAGAACGGCACCTCAATTGGCACAGCAAGCGGCACGTCGTTTACAGTAACCGGACTTTCCGCTTCGACCGCATACAGTTTCACGGTGGAGGCCACCGATAGTAATGGTACGTCCGGCCCGAGTTCAGCCGTAAATGTGACGACGCTGGCTAACAGTTGCACGACCGATCCGAGTGCACCGACCGGTCTGACAGCGTCGGGCACTACCAGCTCCGGAACGAATCTGAGTTGGAACGCCGTTACTCCTCCCGCCAACTGCACGATCAGCAGCTACACCATATTGCAGAACGGAAGCTCGATCGGTACCGCAAGCGGAACATCGTTCGCGGTGACGGGACTTTCCGCTTCGACCATGTATAGCTTCACGGTAGAAGCCAGAGACGCAGCGGGTAGCTCGTCCGCAAGCTCAGCGGTAAGCGTAACAACTCTGTCAGGTGGTGGCGGCACATGCGATACACCGTGGAGTTCAACTCAGATCTACACCCAGGGCATGACGGCCAGCGAGGGTGGAGAAAACTACGCCGCCAACTGGTGGACCCAGGGACAGAATCCGGCCACCAATAGTGGTCCCACTGGCAGCGGGGAGCCATGGACTGCGACTGGGGCCTGTTCGACTTGCTCCTCTGCGCCATCGGTTCCGACGGGACTGGCAGCCTCGGGCACCACCAGCTCGAGCACAAACCTCAGTTGGAATGCAGTCACTCCACCGGCGGGATGCACGGTGAGCTACAAAGTGCTGCAGAGCTCAACCGTGATCGCTTCTCCCAGCACAAACTCCGACGCGGTGACCGGTCTCAACCCCTCAACCACCTATAGCTTCTCGGTAGAATCGACGGACTCGGCTGGCACCTCGGCGGCAAGCTCGGCGATCAACGTGACGACACAAGCCAGCTCGTGCACGACCAAGCCAAGCGCGCCGACTGGATTCGCAGCTTCCGGCACGACCGATTCCAGCACAAACCTGAGTTGGAACGCGGTCAGTCCTCCCACGGGATGCAGTATCAGCTATTCGATCACGGGAGGGCCTTCGACTCTGACCACGAGTTCGACCTCCGATACCGAGGGCGGGCTGTCGCCTTCGACCAGTTATACCTTCTCGCTGACGGCAACCGACTATGCCGGTTCATCGTCTGCAACGACGGTCACCGTGGAGACATCTGCTCTCAGCAGTCTGTTTGTGGGCGGATGGTATGAAGAGTGGGGAACATACTACGCCAATTCGAATGTTGCAGACCTGCAGAATAATGGCGTGGCCAGCGTCCTCACCCACCTCATTTATGCCTTTGCCAAGCCGGTCGCGAACGGCAGCAATGTAAATTGCGCGCTTGCCGATTCGTATGCCGATTACCAGAAGAACGTCCCTCAGGTGCCGGGCGCTACTCCGGCCACGGCTCCGCTGCAGGGGAATTTTGGAGCGCTTGTGCAGCTCAAGCAACTCCATCCCAACCTTAAAGTGCTGATCTCCATCGGCGGATGGAATCCCCCAACCTACAACACGCTGTTTGACCAGGCAGCCAGCACGCAAGCGCAACGCCAGGCGTTTGTTGGGTCCTGCATCAACATGTTCATCCAGGGCAACATCGCCTCGGGTGTTTCCACCGGCACTCTCTTCGATGGCATCGACCTCGATTGGGAGTTTCCGAACGCAAACGATACCGCCAACTTCACGGCGTTGATGACCGAGTTCCGCAACGAGCTGAACACGCTCTCGCAAACGACTGGCAAGACATACCAGGTGTTGGCCGATCTGGCTGCCGGTCCGTCCACTCCGGGCGCGGCACCAGACTCGGGCAATGACGGCGGTTATGACACGATCGACATCGCAGGTCTGAACGGTGTTTTGGACTTCATGAATGTCGACGGCTACAACTACGCCGGAGACTGGTCGAATGCTACCAACGACGCGTCTCCGCTGTACGATGAAACTGCTAGTCCGCTCTACGGAAAAGGTGACACGATTGACGCGACCGTGCAGTACTATCTGGCGCACGGGGCGAGCCCGGCCAAGTACACCATGGGCTTCCCGCTCTATGGTGCCGGTTGGGCAGGAGGTTTGACCTCAACCAACAGCGGCATGTACCAAAACGCAACTGGAGTAACGGATCCGACCGGAGCCACGACTCCAAATGGAACTTCTCCGGTTCCTAATGCTAACGGCGTTGGAAACTGTTCGACGGGTGACAATCAGGGCAGTCCGGCAGCGGGATGCGACGTCCTGTTGACCGACGGCCTGGCCACCTACGGGACCATCGTAAATCTGTTGAACAACGGGTTCACCTCGAGCTACGACTCCACCCGCTGTGCGACTCGTATGTTCAACGCAACCACTGCCACCGCTTTCAGCTATGACAACGCTCAATCGGTGCAGTGCAAGGTGAACTACATCAAGGAGTACGGCCTCGGTGGCGGCTACGTTTGGGCACTGAAAGATGACGACCCGAGCGGAGATCTCACCAAGGCCCTGGCTACGGATCTCAATCCTTAGAGATCTGACACCCGCAAGCAAACAAAGGCAGGCTGACCTCTCAGGTCAGCCTGCCTCTTTTATTTCGTTTATTTTCCCGGCCCGCAGTCTCGCCTTGGAAGTCGCCAAAGTTGTGATCTGGGTTCTATAGACTGAGAGAGCTAAGACGGCAGGCCGAAGGTAGCTCCGGCCTGCCGTATAAGTGGGACATGTTGGGTAGGCTGTTAATTGATGCCGAGCCCTTTGGCCATGGTTTTCACCATCGTGCCATTGGCATCGTCGTCTTTGAGCGCCCAAACATAGGCTCCGCCGAGGCCTCCGGGAACCTTGAGATCAACGTAGAGCATCTTCAGAAGCGCGGTTGATGGATTGTCGTAGGTATAGAACGTTTCCGCGATCGGATCGTAGAGCGATACCGCGACTCTGATCGGATCGAAGTAATTGGTGTACCCATTTGCCGTGAGATTCGCCAGAGTCGAATACGTTGCCAGGCCCGGGGTCAACAGCGTGTCGCATCCCGAGGTGTTGCCGCTGAGGTCCGGACACAGTCCCGTGCCGTTTGCCAGAAGCACGGGAGAAGGACCCGTCGAATTCTGGTACAAACCATGATTCACATTGGGAACGCCAGTCCAGCCGGCTCCATAGAGAGGTAATCCCATGGTGTACTTGTAAGCCGGCACGCCTGCTTTGAGGTAAGCGTTCACGGTCGCATCAATATCGAGATTTTGGCCGTAAAGGGGATCCTGTCTGGAATCGAAGAGGGGAGAGGCGTCATTAGTTTGCGTATCCCAGGAACCGGCGTAGTTGTAGCCGTCGATCGTAATGAAATCGACCTGCTTGGCGGCATTTCGCAGATCGATGTTGACGTAATTCTGTGCGCCAGCCGGTCCGTCGAACGACAAAACGTAGCTTTTGCCAGTCTGGGCACTCAAGGCGTTCAGCTGATTGCGAAACTCGCGCAACAGAGCAGTGAAGTTCTGGGTGTCAGTTGCAGTGGGGAATTCCCAATCGATGTTGAATCCGTCGAACAATCCGGGAGCGGTGATGCCGGGCGCGATGTTGCCCTTTACAAAAAGATCGATGCACGAGGCTGCGAGCGCCTTTCGGCCTGCAGTGGTGCTGGCGGCTGTCACGAAAGCGGCAGTGTTTGTGGCGGAGGCGCCTCCTATAGAAATCAAAACTTTGAGCTTGGGATGGAGTTGTTTAAGCTGCTGGATGGCGGCGAAGTTCCCATACATCGGTCCGGGGTAAGCAGAGCCGCTCACGCTGGGAAGGTACGGGCTCTGATAATCAGCCCAGGTGTCGGCAATAGCACATGCCGGAGCTGGTGTCGTGGTCACGTTGGCGAAGGCATACATAAGGTGGGTGAGTTTACTCGCCACACCATTCTGCTGCAGATTGGCGATATTGTAGCCCGCGTAGTAGATGCTCCACTCTTCGAAATACCCTCCTAGGATCTTCTTTTGGGCGAATGACGGAACTGCCGAGGTAATCACCATTAAGAGCGTGATCAGGATGAGGGGGCGTGGGCGGAGTGAAAAACTCTTTGGCATGGCAAAGCCTCCAAGGGAGAAAATTCGAGCGGCGGGAGTATAGTTCTATATAGCGGAATTGGCAATCGGATAATTAAATGCGGGGCATTTGCCGTTATAACTATATAGCACTCAAGCCAACGTTACGGAAAACGCTGCCGGCCGCAGTGAACCTGGCCAACGATGCCCCGGCTGAGTGCTTCATCGGAAACGGCGAATGAATAGAGTGTGCCGCTCGGAACGGTAGAATCCCACCACGTACATCGTGGCCTCGCCCTTGGACGAATAGATCACCTGACGGATGCGCAGCACGGGAGCGCCGTCGTTTATCTGCAGCAATTCGGCGAGTTTCGCCTCAGCGGCGCTGGCATCCACTTCTTCGTCTGCATAGGCCAGTTCCACCCCGTACTGGTCTTCCAACAGTGAGAACAAAGAAATTCTGCCCAAGGGCGCTTTCACCAGCTGGGAGAATTGTGCTGCGGAGAGATAGCAGGTCTCGAGCGCGAACGGGTCATCTCCGGTCTCCCGCAGGCGCTCGATTTTCACCAGGGCGCTGGTCGCCGGCAAACCGAGCCGGGCCGCCACTTCCGATTCATGTTCGATGATCTTGGAGACCAGTACCCGCGAACGAGGAGCCAAGCCGCGGCTCGACATCTGTTCGGTATAGCTCATCAGTTTGTTGAAATGGATTCTTGGGGCGGCGACAAACGTTCCCGCGCCCCGCCGTCGTTCCACCACGCCTTCGTGCTCCAGACCCGCCAGGGCGTGGCGAGCCGTCATCAGGCTCACCTTGTGAGTGCGGGCCAATTCGCGTTCCGAAGCGACAATGTCGCCGGGCTTTAGTTCCGCAGACTCGATGCGCTTGCGGATCGCGTTCTGGATTCTCTTATAAGCCGGCGTGCCGTTAGGCGAGGTTCGTGCCATTTTGCGACCCGGAAAGACCTCTCCATATGCTATATAGCTTAATTCCTGCTTTCTGTAAAACCCAAAAGTTCCGCGCCGGTTACTCCGGTTGGACTCGAAAACCTGCAGGGAGCGGGTTGCGCCGAGTTATTGGGTTTGGGGCTTTATTTCTTCGCGTCTTACGGGTCCCGGGTCCAACCGGCCATGCAACATCCGGCGCGGTACTGGACTCTGCCGAGAAGGCGCCCCTTGTAAAAATGCTGCATTTTCTTCTTGACCACGGTCATGCAGATGCTATATAGCATAGTCGGATTATGCTAGCTGGTTTGTACTAGCAATGTGTCTGCCAGGCAGGGACGCACTCTCAGGAGGCTGTGCCATGAAGAAGGCTGTGTGCATGGAATGTCCGCGTCGCGCGCTGCGAGGCGCATCCTACTTGCTCCTCGTCGTGTTTCTATTCACTCTGAGTTTCTGCACCGCTGCCCTGGCACAAGAGCTGGCCGCGACCCTCACCGGCACCGTGACCGATCCCACGGGCGCTTTAGTGGCAGGCGCGACTGTGGTCGTCCACAGTCAGGAAACGGGCGTGGACATTCGCACCGTGACCACGACCAGCACCGGGAATTTCAATATCACCAACATTCCCGCCGGGCGCTACACGGTGAAAGTGAGCTTCTCTGGCTTTCAGACCTACGTGGCAAAAGATGTCACGCTGAACGTCGCGGAAAAGCACACACTTGACGTGCAGTTGAAGACCGGACAGGCCACCGAGACCGTCCAAGTGGTAGCAGAAAACACGCCGATTCAAACCACCACTGCCGAGGAGTCCGGCACAGTTACTGGCGATCAGGTACGTGACTTGGCGCTGGCCAACCGCAATTTTGAGCAGCTTGTGTTGCTTCAGCCGGGGGTCAGCAACCAGTTGGGCGATAAACCCGGATTCGGGCTCAGCAGCAACACAGAGATCTCGATCAACGGCGCGCGCACCGGCGCCAACAATTGGACTGTGGACGGCGCTGACATCAACGACAGCGGATCGAACGGAACGCTCTTGAACACTCCCAGTATTGACGCCATCCAGGAGTTTACGCTGGAGCGCAGCAATTACGATGCATCGTTTGGGCGCAGCGGCGGCGGCCAGATTGTGGTCGCAACAAGATCTGGCACCAATGAATTCCACGGCAGCGCCTACGAGTTCAACCGCAACAATTTTTACAACGCGAATACGTTCGGCGGCAGAGCGGCTATTGCCTCCGCCATTGCCGGAGGAACACCGCCTGCTGTTGCGGAAGCCGCCAACGAGACTCCGATTGAGCGCTACAACGATTTCGGCTTTACCCTCGGGGGGCCACTCTACATCCCCCGGGTGTTTCATCCCGTCAAGAACAAGACGTTTTTCTTCTGGTCCGAGGAATGGAGAAAGGCAAGCACCCCGGGTACGAACATCATTACCGTGCCGACAGCGGCCGAACTGGGTGGCATGTTTTCCGCTCCGATTCCGGTTGCCCCCGGAGGTTGCGTAACTACGGCTGGGGGAATTTCCACCATTAGTCCCTCCTGTTTCAGCACGAATGCGACTGCCTACCTGAACGCGTACATGACCGCTAATCCGGCGGGCGCGAACGGTCAGCTGACCACCAATTACAGCCAATTGAATAACTTCCGGCAGGACATTGTTCGCCTCGACCAGAACGTTGGAGACCGGGTCCGCTTGTATGCGCGCTTTATGCAAGACTCGGTGCCGCAGAATTTTCCGTTCGGTCTCTGGGGCGCCGCCAACTATCCCGGCGTTGAAACTACCTCGCTCAATGCTCCGGGGCGCAACCTGGTCATCAACGCCACCGCTACGCTCTCGCCCAAGATAGTCAACGAAGTGGAATTCGTCGATGCGTATGGAGCCATCAATTCGGTTCTGACCAACGCGATTGCCGATTCCCCGGCTTTTACCAGTACGCTGACCAATCTGACCACCTATCAGGATCCCTACGGTCGCGCGCCCAACATTACGTTCGCTTCGGGTGCGGCGGGATTGACCAACACCAGCGCGCCTTACTTTGAACGCAACAAGGACAGGAACATATTCGACAATCTGTCGATCCAGCATGGTAACCACACCATCCGGACCGGATTTACATCCATGTGGATGGTCAAGACTGAGAATGGCGATTCCGGGGCAGCGACCTTCGGCTTCTCGAATACCAACGGCAACCCCGAGTTCGCGAACTTCCTCTTGGGACAGGCTGATACCTACACTCAACAAAGCCACGATACGGTTCCATACCTGCACTATGTAAACTTCGAGGCTTACGTGCAGGACGACTGGAAGGTCACTCCCCGACTCACACTTAATCTCGGCGTTAGGTATAGCTATTTCCCCTCGCCCTCAGATAGCAACAACACGCTGGTGAACTTCGACCCCAACGTCTTTAACGCGGCCAATGCCCCCGCGATCGATCCTGCAACCGGTCAAATCATTCCTGGCGTAGGCAACATAAATGCTGCAACTTACGCCAACGGGCTCATCTTCCCAACCGGAGCAACATGTTCCGCGGCCCAGGCGATTGCCCCACTGGCCACCTGCTCGCCTTACGGCGCCCTTGTGAACCCCAACTCCAATAACAACTGGGGACCGCGGCTTGGAATTGCCTACGATCCTTTCGGGGATGGCAAGTGGGCCATACGCGGTGGCTATGGTATTTTCTATGACCGAACCCTGAACGGGATATGGGAACAGAACGCATTCAACGATCCCCCGTTGGTTCAAACTTCAACGGTCAACAACAACGGGACCTCCAGCGCCAATATCTTCGACAACGTAGCCAATGGAACCGCTGGCGCTGCCCCGCTCGGCCCAAGCAGTTTAACCATCACCGGAACGCCAACATTCAAGGCTCCAAGCTATCAGGACTATAACCTCTCGGTGCAGCATGAACTCATGCGCAACACAGTACTGGAGGTGGGCTATGTGGGCACAAAGGGCACGCATTTGCTCGGGGATATCAACATCAACCAACCCACGGTCGATACCAGACTGGCGAATCCCACTGTGGACGCGAACGCTCTTGTGCCCTATCCGGGATTTCAGGCGATTGTGTCCCGCGCTCCCATATTCACCAGCAACTACAACTCTTTGCAGGTGTCTATGAACCGGCGATTCAGCGAAGGGTTAACCGTGGGAGTTGCGTATACCTGGTCGAAGCTGCTTACGACGAACCCCCAGGACCGCAGTCTGGGAGTTGCTGATGCCTACAATCTCAAGGGAGACTACGGACTCTCAACTCTCAACACGCCGCAGATCCTGGTCGTGAGCTACGACTATCAATTTCCCTTCTACAAGAATGAGCGTAATCTTGCGGGCTACGCGCTGGGAGGGTGGGAGCTTTCTGGAATTACCAATATCCAGTCGGGCCAATCCGTCACGGTTACTCAATCCGCGGATCCGTTTGCCACTCCAGCAAATAACAATTCGGGGCTGAATATGGCGCGCGGCGCAACGGCACAACTCCGTGCCGATCTAATTGGTGATCCCCATGGACCTAAGACAGCGGCCGAGTTCTTTAATACCGCCGCTTTCGTGCCGGCCGTCGGCCACTTCGGAACGGAGCAACCGGGAACCGTTCTGGGACCCGGGTTTCAGCTATGGGACCTTTCGCTGATCAAGAACTTTAGATTTGCCGAACGGGTGGGCCTGCAACTTCGACTTGAGGCTTTCAACGCGTTCAATCATGGGAGTCCGAATTCGGTCGATCTAAACGTCAACAGCGGCACCTTCGGTCAAGTCAATGGCTGGCACGATCCACGCACTGTCCAATTGGGAGTAAAAGTTAACTTCTAGCTTGAGCCAGAATTTTCTGGGGCGCACGCTTAGCGGCTTGCGCCCCTGTTCTTTCTCTTCCAGGGCTCCTGCTGTCGCTTGCCTCATTGCTTCTCATTCCTCTTAATCGCCATTTGCCGCTGTTTCTCCCGTAGCTCGATCGAGATCTTTTGCTCGCGCACCCCCTCGGCGGACCGCCCTGTCTGGCGCAAGGCGGTGCCCAGCACGAAATGAGCCTCGGCATAGTTGGGATCGATCTGAATCGCTTTGCGGAGCGGCTCGATTGCTCCCTCCGGGTGATTCAGCGCGATCTCCGCTTTGCCCACACCGAAGAGTGCTTCCCGGTAACGAGGGTTGGCTTTGAGTGCGGCGCGAAAGTACGGTTCGGCCTGGGCAGGTTGGGAATTGTCCAAGAGTATCTGGCCGAGAATGAAGTTGGCCACAGGATCGCTGGGAAAGCGCTGGAGTTCCAAGCGAACCTCTTTCTCCGCCAGCGCGGTCTCGCCCTGTCGCCAGTAGAGATAGCCGAGACCGGAATGAACACCCATGAAGTTCGGGTCCGCTTGTTCGGCTGCCTGGTATTCCTTAATGGCATCCGCCCGATTCGACATGTCGTCGTAGGCCCTGGCCATCATCACATGCGCGGCTGCCGAATTGGGGTTGATCTTCATAATGCGGGCGAAGACGCTGGTCAGGGCTTTGTAGTCCTTCATGCGCGAGTATGCTTTGCCCAGCAGGTCCAGGGTTTCCACGTCCGACGGGTCAGCCTGATTCGCGCGCTCCAGGTATTTTGCCGCCTCTGGATAATGATCCAGCGCAAACTCGGAGAGACCTGCGAGTTCTAGGATTTGGAAGTCAGCGGTGGGCGCGGCAGCCATGGGGCGCAGTAAACTCACGGCCGATCGGAAACGTTGGGCTTTGAAGTAAGCAACTGCCAGATTGCGTTTGGTCGCGAGGTCATCGGGATGGAATTTGAGCGCCTCTTCGTACAATGGGATCGCCTCGGCAGGCTTCCCCATCCGGTCCATTACGATTCCGAGATTATTCAATGCCGCCAACGACTGCGGATCGATGTTTAATGCCTGCCGAAGGGCCGTTGCGGCGGCGGCGTTGTCGTCCCGATGCATCGCCTCCACAGCTTGTTGGAGGTCCGTGTGCAACTGGACTTGCGCCTCCTGCGAAAGGGGACTGGCCGGCTTTTGCGCCAGTGCGACCACGGCATACACGATGAGTAGCCCAATCACACCGATGGTTGCGCCTTGTCCAAGATTCGTCTTCCTGCGCATAGGGCAAATTCTAGCTCTGTCCTCCGCAAATATTCCATCTGCCTACGTATTCATGCTTCGCAGCGAGGTGGTCCAAATCGCTGATGGGATTGCGAAAACACCTTTCCTCTTCGAATCGTAGGCGAGCCTGTGCGAGACATCCGAGTGAAAGCCCCTTTGGCCAGGGCATTTCCTCCAGTTTTTTGTAGGCATTTATCGCAGCACTTTCTGTTTTGGTAGATTCCCCGTCAGTCCAGCCGTTGCGAAGCTCTTCGCTAATTCGCGAATCACGTCTGTCCGTTGACTCTGCTTGTTAGTTCATTCCCGATTTCATCACGCTCACGGATGCGTCCTCAAACCGCGACGTCTGTGGTCATGCGAATGCTATTCAAACATGGAGTGTGCGCGAAAAGCCCTGACTTTTTTCGATGACTGATCTTGAAAACTTCAATCCGAGCACGTAATTCCCATGCTGAGATCCGCAAGCGTCCAATCTGCGTTTGTGAGCGGATGAATGTTTTCTCGACGAAAAAGAAACAACGATTGCGAAAGGGGTGTTGCGATGTCGAATGTCATACGCCGCGGGGGATGGCTGGTGCAAAGTATTCTCGTGGGCACAGTGCTGGGATTGATTGCTCCCTGTATGCTTTCCCAAACCACGATCAGCACGGGCAGCATCGTGGGTACGGTGACCGACCCTCAGGGTGCCGTGGTGGCAAACGCAAAAGTGACCATCACCGATAAGGCAACAGCACACGCAATCACTACGCAAACCACCTCGGCTGGAACATTCGCCTCGGGCGCTCTTTCGCCAAACCTGTATGCAGTTCGCGTCGAAGCCCAGGGATTCAAGACGGTCGATCAAACCGTGGTGGTGCAGGTGGGTGTCACATCCACAGCGAACGTGAAGCTCCAACTCGGTCAGGCTGGACAGGTAGTGGAAGTTCAGGCCACGGAGCTGCAGGTGAACACGGAGCAGGCCACCGTGCAAGGTGTGTTGAGCCCGGAGCAGATTGAAAATCTTCCAATCAACGGGCGCAACTTCCTCGATCTTGCGCAGCTCGAGCCGGGAGTGCAGATTCAGGACGGAGGCAATTTCGATCCCACCAAGAAAGGGTTCTCTTCGATCTCCTTCGGCGGGCGTTTTGGCCGCACCGCGCGCATCGAGGTCGACGGGGTGGATACCAGCGACGAAACCGTCGGGACAGTCACGCAGGATATCCCGCAGGGCGCCATCTCCGAATTCCAGCTGGGACAATCGATGCTGGATTTATCGACCGAGCTGACATCGTCCGGGTCAGTGAACGTGGTAACCAAGTCGGGTACGAACACTTTTCACGGCTCCGGTTATTACGCGTTCCGCGATCAAAGTCTTAATGCTGATCTCCCTGGGGCGTCGGCCGATTACTTCCAGAGAAATCAATACGGCGGCAACTTCGGAGGCGCAATCATTAAGGACAAATTGTTCTTTTTCGTCGATGCCGAGCGCACGAAACAGGACCAGGGCCTGCCTATTCTCGCCGCTCCTCCATTTGACGCCCTTACCGGCGCGCTTCCTGCACCTTTCCGCGAAGCTGACGGAATAGCGAAGATGGATTGGCAGGCCAGCAAGAACTACCATGTGTTCTATCGCTTCTCCTACGATCAGAACAGCGACACTACGCCCTTCGAGCCCATTGCTTACCAGCCGCTGGACAACACGACCCATACCCGCGATCACGTGGTTGGCCTCGACTTCACCACGGGCAACTTCACCCACAGCATTCGCTTCGGGTACATGAAATTCTTCAATCACATCTCCAGCGGGACTAACGCTTCCACGCCTTTCAACACGTCTTCGCCTATCGAGCTGGCCATCGGTCCGGACCCAAACTGCCTCAATACCTCAGGCGTTGTTCCTGACCTGTTTTGTGCCGGACAAGGGCTGCTGGCACCGCAGAGCACGCCCCAGTCGGATCACCAGCTTAAGTATGATGGCAGCCACCTCATTGGTTCGCACTTCATTCGATACGGCGGCGGGTGGAACCACATTCAGGGCGGAGGCTTTGCCGGTTTCCTGGCCGACGGGCCGGCGGTGAGTGCCAGTTCATGCGGTACTCTCGGGAGCTGTGTTCCCAGCAACCCACTGAGCTACCCCACCAATTTTGTACTTCTGGGCAACGGCTCGGGATTTTCCACGGAGAAGCCTTCATTCGGGTTTCCCGCGGGCGGGCTGGGACCGGACAACCGGATTTCATGGTACGTAGGCGATTCGTGGAAGATCAGGCCAAACTTCACGCTCGACTACGGCCTGCGATATGTGCGGGACACCGGGAGAACAGATGCCGACTTGGCACCGATTCCACAGCTTGCCGCATTCAACAATCAGTTTTATTCCGGCTTGCAGAACCGGGTGAATAATCCGAACCTGAACTTTGCTCCGCAGTTGGGTTTCGCCTGGGATGTGGCTTCCAACGGGAAGACAGTCATCCGTGGCGGAATCGGATTGTTCTACGAAAACTCGATCTGGAACAACGTTCTTTTCGACCGCCCGGGGCGGCTGCAGACCGGGAGCTTCCTGGGCTTTCAACCCGCTTGCCTCGGCGGGGGTGCGCAGACGTTTACTTTGCCCGGGACGAATACAGTCATTAATCCTGCTGCCTATAGCTTCAACGGAACCACCGTGAACGTGTGTAACGTACCGATCGGTTCAGTGGAAGCGCCAATCTATGCCATGCAACAGCAATATCAGGCGGCTGCCGCCTCCGTGGGTTCGGGACAAAATGCCGGGTTCGCCGGCAATGGTTTTCCCAACAATCTCGGTGACACCGGTCCGTTTGGAACCGGTACCAACTTGTTTGCGCCGGACTACAAAACACCCCGCTCGGTGCAGATGAATATCGGTATTCAGCGCGAGCTTCATCGGGGCACCATTTTGACCGCAGACTATCTTCGTAACGTCTCTACCCGCACATTGCTGGCAGTCGACACGAACCACGTCGGCGATGCTCGCTTCGTAAATGTTGCCGCGGGGAACGCGGCGATTGCTGCCACATTGGCCGCATGCGGTCAAGCCACGATTGAAGGGGCGATTCTCAACGGAACCTGTCCCGCCAACGCGATCAATCCCAACGTACACCCTGCGACAATCGTAGATTTTGCGGGGAACGGTTTGGACTCCGGTTATTCGGTTTGCGGTGGAGGGCCTTGCCCGAATGCAGCCTTCGGCGGCATCAACAACGGAGCTACTGGCGGTAATCAAATGCTGTTCCCCATCGGGCGGTCAGTTCTGAACGCCCTGCAGCTCTCGTTGAAGCAGGATGTTCATCACCCATTCCCGGGTGTCCGTTACATGAATATGCAAGTCTCGTATCAACTCTCGCGCTACGTATCGCAGTCCGAGGACGGCGATTTTGTGAACAGCGCGTGGAACTATGCAAATCCGGGCCAATATATTGGGCCGGATGGATTGGACCGCACCCATCAAATCTCCTTCGGCGGAGTGATGGATTTACCGGCAAACTTCCGGCTGAGCATCATTGGACATTTCTACAGCGGTCTGCCAGTTACTCTAACGCTTGCTCCGACAGGTGTCCCGGGTGGGATGTTCGTAACTGGCGTAAACGGCGACGGTACTGGCGACGGCTATTCGACGAACGGCACTAACGGCCCGCAGGGCAGCATCCTACCGGGAACGAACCTGGGTTCGTATGGGCGCGGTGTGAACGGCGGCAACATCAACCAGCTCATTGACAACTACAACCAAACCTACGCCGGCAAGCCGACTCCGGCTGGCCAGGTGCTGATCAACCAGTTCGGGTTCACCCAACAGGAACTGACTCAGTTGGGGGCGGTGATGCCGGTGGTCAATCCGGCTCCCGCCAACCAGGCCAACAATGGCTGGTTGCGAGACTTCGATACCACCTTCGGCTGGACTTACAAGATCAAGGAGCACGTGAGCCTGGAGCCCTCCGTCAGCTTCTTTAATCTCATGAACTTTGCCAACTTCGATCCGGCCAAGTTCACGCTCGGCGGCGTGCTCAGCGAAGCGGCGCAACCGGGTGCTGGCATTTCCGGCTTACCTTCGGCGGCAGGAACGGTTACCAGCACACCGGGGGTTCAACCGAACAGCTTGCGGGTTGGGTTGGGCTCTGGAGTGTTCGGTCTGGGAGCGCCGCGGGTTCTGGAGTTCGCCCTCAAGCTTAGTTTTTAGTGCCGGAAGCTTTGAAAGATTTTGGGTACAGGCGACGCTACCGCCAGAGGCTTAGGCCGGGAAGAACACGCCCGTGCCGATCCAGAATTCCGCGAGGGATTTGAGATTTTTCTTGTAGGTGCGGGTGACCGTGTATTCTCGTCCGCCCTCGACTCGAAGGCGGTATTCTCCCGTAGAAAGCGGCCTGATTTCTTCCACAAAAGAGGTGTTCACCAGTACAGATCGGTGGATGCGGATGAATCCGTGGGCTTCGAGCCTGTCGGCCACTACTGAAATAGACTCGCGCAGCAGATAGGAACGCACGTTCTCCTGGAGCCAAACGCATTTACCCTTAGCCTGAACCGATACCACATCGGATAGATTGAGAAAGAGAATCCTTCCTCCGACTTTGACGGCCGCTCGGAGAGACTGTGGCTTCGGGAGGCCCGGGAATACCGGGAAAGTCTCCATCGATCGTACCGTTTGTTCACCCGTTTCCTGTGACACCACCACAGGTACGCGCGCTTGGTCAGGCAAACGGTCGAGGCAACGATCGCCGCCGTCGTCTGGACTCGACTCTGCATATCCGTCGCCCGTATTTAGAGTGTTCATCGTGGCGTCCCACATTACCGGGGCGGCAGTCTCGTGGCGTCACTGCTTGAAAACCAGATCGCCGCGAGATCCGACACCAACTCGACCTCAACCCCACCGACGAGGGCTTGGGGACAGATTCCCCGCGCATTTACCAATGACTTAATTCATCGAAGGTCGACCTCGGCCGTGGCCTCAGAGGGAGTCGTGAATTGGATGGAACTCAATCCGTCAACGCCCAGTATTCCCCTAGGTGCTTAGAGGTTAGACGCAAATCCTTGAGCAAGGTTTGCACGTCAAGCAACGTTTGCACGTCCCTAGCGCCGCTTGCAGGATAGTGGGCTTCAGCAATGAACAAGCCAATGCCTGAGCATCGACGTTTCAACGAGTTACATGAAGTGGCGCATCCGCTGGCTGTCAAATGGAACCGCAAATCACCCAGGACTCACAGCACATTTCCAACGTGTGAGACAGCGTTCCCGTAAGACCATGACCGGGGCTTGTAGCTCTACATCACGCGCGTGCACCCTGATCGTGCCGCATAGAAATCAGTTTTGTTTGGGGGTCTAAGGCCGCTCTTCCCGTTGCGCGATTAGCCGTCACAAAATTCTCTCAACCCACTGTCGATTACAGGACGCACAGTTCGACTAACCACATAAGGGGACGCCGATGATTGCAAGAATACTCATCCGGCATGGGCTGCCGGCCTTGGGACCCGGAGCCAAGAGAAGCATTTGCCAGTTCCCTACCTGGCCGCGTCTGCAGCCTGAGACGCGGCCCTAGACGATGAACCGGACGCAAAATCCGATTGAGGTCACAATGGATTTCGTAAACAGAAGCAATATCGAGATCGGTACTGGAAGACTTTCAGATGACGGCGATCCGGAGATTCGAGAAGTCGTGCAGGCCGTGTGCGGTGAACCGACGCTCCCCAAACTGTCTGCCGTTCCCTCCAGAACAAAGCGCGAGCACGCGACTGCTGGGGTTGGGAAGCAAGATGTTGATGAGTGGGTCGAACTCCCGGAGGGGAGCGGTCGTGCCCCTCTGGCCGCCGGCTTCGGGCAGCGGGCCACAACGCGAGCAACAGGCGTCAGCGCTTTTCTTCAGGCGCGAAGGCCTGGGACGGGTAAATCTGAGCGGATCGCGATCAAAGCCAAGAAGAGAATTCTCTTCATCGACGCATCAGATCTTATCGCGGTGGAAGCTAAAGGAAACTACGTCTTGTTGTTGCATACTTCAGGGTCGCATATGCTGCGCGAGTCCATCTCGGCCATTCAGGAGAAGCTCAATCGACACGGGTTTGTGCGGATTCATCGATCTGTGATCGTGAACGCCGGGCTGGTGGAGGAGATTCATCCACGAACCACGGGCGATTACGTGCTGCGAATGCGAGGGGGAAGGGAGTTCACAGTGACTCGCGCTTACAAAAAAAACCTCCAACTCCTGGCGCCCTTGTGGATCGGCATCGAGGGTTTTGCCGCCAAGTAGCGGGATCTTCCTGCCCGGGAAATCCTTTCTCTCTTCGCTTCCAGTGGCGCTCTAGTCGCGCGATTCGCCTGGACCTCTTCGAGGGGCGCTTTGCACGCCAGACCAGACCCCCCGAATGATCGTTGGCCTCAAGTTATGAATCCGTGAAGACTTGCTCGCGAGCATGAGCCTTGGCAAGCGGCGGAGGCGCACTCGGAGCAGTAAAGTCCTTCGTCCAGTGCCAATCCTTTATTTCTGGCATGTCTTCGAGGTGCTCGCCAATATAGACGTGGTGCTCATAAAGTTTGCGGTTGAACATGTCAATTACATCCGACACCTTCGAACGCAGTCGGGGAACATACTTGAGCGCATCCATCGCCAGGTGAAACCGGCTGATTCTATTGAGAACCACCATGTCAAACGGGGTGGTCGTCGTTCCTTTATCGATAAAGCCGCGCACATGAAAGCGGCCCTCGTTGGAGCGGCCGTGGACAATACTGTGAATCGCCCAACGGTAGCCGTGGAAGGCAAAAATTACCGGGGCATCTGGCGTAAAGAGGTCTTCGAACGAGATGTTGTCCATGCCATGCGGATGGTCATCGGGGTTCGCCAGAACACCGAGGTCTACGAGATTGATAACACGGATCTTGATCCCGGGGACGTACTTCTGGAGGAGCCAGGAGGTGGCAACCGTTTCGATCGTCGGCACATCGCCCGCACAAGCCAGGACTACGTCGGGCTCTGTGTCGCCATCATTCGAACAGAACTCCCACTTCGACGCGCCTCGCGAGCAATGAGCCACGGCTTCTTCCATGTTGAGCCACTGCAGCTGCGGTTGTTTCCCGCACGTAACAATGTTGACGTAGTTTCGGCTGCGCAGACAGTGGTCCATTACGCTCAGCAAGCAGTTCGAGTCCGGCGGATAGTAGATACGGATGATCTCGCTACGTCTCGCCAGAGCGTTGGCCACAAATCCTGGCGCCTGATGGCTGAAGCCATTGTGATCGTTGCGCCAGGCATGACTGGTAAGGAAAACATTCAACGAAGCAATCGGCTTGCGCCAGGGGAACTCCCTGCACTGTTCCAGCCACTTCGCGTGCTGGGTCGCCATAGAATCGACGACCTGAGCGAACGCCTCATACGATGAAAACACACCGTGACGTCCAGTCAGAAGGTAGCCTTCGAGCCACCCTTCGCAGCAATGCTCGCTTAGCACTTCCATCACGCGTCCGTCTGGGCTCACATGGTCATCGATTGAAATGATTTCAGCGAGACTGCAGCGATCGCTGGCTTCGAAAACAGCATTGAGGCGGTTGGAGTTCGTTTCGTCTGGACAAAAGACGCGAAAATTTCTCGAATTCATTTTGATGATATCTCGCAGAAATTCACCTAGCTTGCGAGGCGCCTCGGCCAAGACCTGGCCGGGGCCAGGTACATCGACCGGATAATTTGTGAAATCCGGAAGATCGAGGGAATCGAGGACGCGCCCACCATTCACACTTGGGTTAGCCCCCATGCGCTGTTCCCCGCTGGGTGCCAGCGACGCCAGATTCGAAATCAGACGCCCATCATGGTCAAAGAGGTTCTCCGGTTGATAGCTTTTCATCCAGGCTTCCAGCAGCTTGAGGTGTTCAGGATTCTCCCTCACATTCGCCAGAGGAACTTGGTGCGCGCGGAACGTACCTTCGATCGGCACTCCTTCCACTTCTTTCGGACCTGTCCACCCCTTCGGAGTGCGCAAAATAATCATCGGCCAGACCGGGCGTTGCGTCAGTCCATCTTGTCGGGCCTTTCGCTGGATTTCGAGGATCTCCGCATAGCATTCATCCAGGGTCTGCGCGAATGACTGATGCACCGCGACCGGATCGTCCCCTTCTACAAAGCGAGGCGCGTAACCGTGACCTCGGTAGAGCTCAGTGATTTCTTCGTCCGGGGTACGCCCTTCGACGGTTGGTCCGGAAATCTTGTACCCGTTCATGTGAAGAATGGGCAAAACGGCACCGTCGCGCTTCGGATTAAGGAATTTAACGCCTTTCCAGCTGCCTTCGAGCGGACAGGTTTCGGCCTCGCCGTCACCAATTACGCAGGCAACGATCAGCTCAGGATTATCGAATGCGGCGCCAAATGCGTGAAGTAGAGAGTAGCCAAGTTCCCCTCCTTCATGAATCGAGTTGGGCACATGCGGCCCGCAGTGGCTGGGCACGCCGCCGGGAGTGGAGAACTCGCGAAATAAGAGACGCATGCCGTTTGTATCCTGAGTGATTTCCGGGTGAACCTCAGAGTAAGTCCCTTCCAGGTATGAGTGCGCGTTCATCGAAGGACCACCATGCCCCGGTCCCGAGATATAAATAACGCTGGCGCCGTGCTGCTTAATCATCCGATTCAAGTGAACATAAATGAAATTCTGTCCTGCTGAGGTACCCCAATGTCCCAACAGGCGCGGTTTGATGTGTTCAGGCTGAAGTGGTTCCCGAAGGAGCGGATTCTCGGATAAATAGATTTGGCCGACGGTCAGATAGTTTGTGGCTTGCCAGTAACGATGCATTTCGTCCAGCATCTCCGGCGAGAGCGGTCCCTCAACCTGAATTCGCTTAGCCGGCGCTGATTTTTTTCTTTCCACCGCGCTCGAAAGGGCAGCATCGAATTCGAAAGTCGCCTCATCCGGCTCGGTCAATGTGCGCGCACTCGCGCTGCGTGAATTATTTTGTTCTGCCTCTGGCTCGGCCGAGCGTTGGTCGATCGTTTTCGAAGCTTTCATAAATATCTCCTGTTGAGTACCGCTTACCGCAATTCTTAAGGGGCAGCCGCCGCCCGCTGTTTTCCCGGCCAACGCTTCGTTCTCAACGATCCCCCGCCTTGAGAGCCGATAACCTTGTTCAGCGCCAGAATTCGACGACCATCACAAGGAACGATACCAAGGCGCACCTTAAACAAGCCTGACACCAAGATGCCTCACAGCTCGGTCGAAAGCCATTGGACTTTGGTATCGGTGTGGTGTTCAGTGTGTCATCTCAGTGCTTTTATTGGACTCTCGCCTCACGCAAGGTTGGGCAGCCTACGATCGATCCAAAGAGCGATCGGGCCGGAAAATCAAACGCGCGCGCAGACCCGCTTTCAAGAAGAATCAGGCGGTGCAGAACGCCTTCGCTAAAACCGTGCGATTGGCGGATGTGATCGAGGATGAATGACGCTGAAACACCACGTTATAGTGGCGGCCGTAGCGGAGAGATCTTCTGAGTGGATCGAAACTTGGCAGCTGTGCTATTTCTTCGGCACAATCGAGGCTTCGTCCTCACAGCCCGCTTGTTCCATCCGTGGAAACGCGAGAAATCACCCGCATTCCATGCCTCGCGGAGTCCGGGAGTACTTAGATCCCAGTCTGGACGGATTTCGCTCGACACGATGCGCAAGTCGTGCCAAAGATCGACGAGCGAGGGACGTCCCCAGAACCAGTAGCCGTTATAGATGCTGTAAATCCTGAGGCCCGGCTTAAGCACGAGCGTGTGCGGAATCATTGGATTGTGCTCGGGATCGGTATACTCCTGGATGTCGAGATCTTTCTGAACCGTTCGGTCGGGGTCCGAAAGGAAGGTCCACTGGGCTCCGACTGACGCACGGAACTCCTGCAGAGTATGGTGATCGTCGGTGGCGATCGTGGCGATTTGAGTGTATGCCACCGCGATCTTCGGGTAGAACGCGGCGAGTTCCAGATGTTGCTGATGCTCTTTTGGGCAATAGTGCCCGCGCGCAAGGGTAAGGATCAGCGGATCATCCCCCTGTAGCTCGCTGAGCTTGCGCAGCGTGCCCGTGTGGTCGGGCAGTTCATAGTCTGGGAAAATGGCTCCGGGAACCATATCAGGACGCATGACGGGACTCCTCCGTATCGCTTAGAGATCCAAAGTGACATCCGCGTTTGGCTGGGAACAGCATACGAGCACGTTTCCGAGAGCGGGTCTCTCCAGTGGCTCAGGGCTGTAAGTAATCGATCCAGTAATGAGACCGGTCATGCAAGTGTGGCACACTCCAGTCCGGCATGACCACCTGACCGGGACGTCGCACGCTTCCGCCCCTGCAAGACGCGAAAGTAGAATCCTGGCCTGTGATGTGCCACAAGAAGCGACGGCATCCGAGGTCCATTCAGGCGAATGCCGACGCGGTAGCACGTGACGCGCGGCTGTGTCACCTCGAATATCGCACCACCGATGCGATAGCGATCGCCAATGCAGACTCCATCATCAGGAAGTTCCTCAACCGTGAAGTTTTCTCCGAACTGGCCGAAAGTGAAATCACTGCGTGCGAGAACGCGTTCCCAGTAGTGATAGGAGTCCATCTGATAAACGAAAACGGCGCGCTGCTCTCCACCATGACCCGCAAGATCGCCTTGCGCGTCGCCATCGATATCGAGCTTGCGCACCATTCGCCGTCCCGTAACCGGAGATTTCCAGATCGCGGTGCGGACAGTCTTACCGTTCCATGTCACGTCACGCGGAAGGCCGACATTTACCGAAAGTAATCTGGCCATTTCCACCTCGAGTCCGGCGTCTGACTGAAGACAATTCAATGTCGTTCCGGCCTACCAACGACGAGCCGGAGCCGCACCATCCACGTGAAGAATCTCTCCACTCACATGACCGGCCTGTGCCAGGTAAAGAACGGCATCCACAATATCCTGCACCGTCGCTTTTTTTATAGTCGGCCGCAACGTCGATTCGTTGGGGTTATCGGGGTGCATTGGTGTATTTACAACCCCCGGGGCGACGGCATTGAAGCGAATGCCGTCGTTTGCATACTCGGTCGCCAGGTTCTGGGTTGCTGAATTCAAGCCACCCTTGGTAATCATCGAGATCGAGCCGTTTGTGCCGGCAATGGGCCGATCGGCCAGCGCTGCAGTAATGCTCACAACGCACCCCGATTTTTGTTTGAGCATCTCTTTCACAGCAAGCTGAGTGATGTAGAAAAACCCGAACAGGTTGGTGGAGACCAGGGCGTCGAAGTCCTCGATTGTGAAGTCTAGGAAAGGCTTGTTCAGGAATATGCCAGCGTTGTTTACCAAGACGTCAATGGTTCCGAAGTTGTTGATCGCTGCTTCAACCGCCTGGCTGGCGGTCTCCCGCTTGCTGATATCGCCCTCGAGAAGAACCAGTCCTTCCAAAGTCGTCTTTTGATTCGCTTCCCGAGACGTCGCGACGACGTGATAACCTTCTCTCAAAAATCCTTCGACTAAACCCGCGCCGATCCCTCCCGATGCTCCAGTTACGACCGCTGTTTTTTTTCCCGACATAAATGGCCTTTCGCTTTGTGAAGGTGCAACCCCTATAAGCAGCTGGAGTTACTGGGCTCTCGCGGCGTCTTCATTCCGCCGATAGCTCAATTACCGGTGGGAATAACCGACGAGTCACATTGGGGCGATCTGATCCGCGATGCCGCGCGGCGGCGAGTCGACTGGCCAGTCTCGCCGAGGCTGCGATCGTAATCGCCCGCCATCGGCTTGTCGATAGAGGTGGGTTGTCCATCGACTCGGATTCGTCGAGCCAGTCCTCCACCGCCAGTTTGGCCT